>Ga0310121_10000180_pt1 | contig 67450 bp, 72 predicted proteins | sample CB27_Tmax_986_MG_FD_203504 | JGI IMG/M metagenome (GOLD analysis project Ga0310121, IMG submission 203504) | Marine microbial communities from Western Arctic Ocean, Canada - CB27_Tmax_986 | ecosystem: Environmental > Aquatic > Marine > Oceanic | place: Canada: Western Arctic Ocean | collected... | reverse complement strand
CCTCTACGTCAATGACGCATTTGGCACAGCGCACCGTGCGCACGCGTCGACAGTCGGCATTGTGCCAAAGGTTAAAGATGCTGCAGCTGGCTTCTTAATGGCTGACGAACTACACCATCTTGGTACATTACTCGAAAAGCCAGCACATCCCTTTGTAGCGGTGCTGGGTGGATCGAAAGTGTCTGGGAAACTTGAGGTAATAGAAAACCTTCTAGGTCGGGTAGATTGCCTGCTGATAGGAGGTGCAATGGCTTACACTTTTCTAAAGGCCAAGGGCTACCCAACTGGCGGTTCACTCGTCGAGCCAGACCTCCTCGCTACAACACAGAAAATCGAGCGAGCGGCTCTACAGCACGGAGTTGATCTAAATCTGCCCAGCGACCACTTGGTAGCCAACTCGGCTACTACAGGTATCCCCCACGAAACCATAGAAGTCACAGACCGTTCGATTGGGCAGCGACTAGGACTTGACATTGGACCACGCACAATTAGCACTTACGAAAATGCAATCAAATCGGCTCAAACCGTGGTCTGGAACGGACCGTTGGGGGTATTTGAAATTAGAGAATTTGCTAATGGCACCTTGGCCGTTGCAGAAGCGGTTGCCAATTCAGACGCAATCACCGTGGTCGGTGGCGGCGATTCAATCGCAGCGATCAACAAGGCAGGTGTTAAAAACCAGATAACACACATCTCAACCGGTGGAGGGGCATCGCTGGAACTGTTGGGAGGACGCACACTTCCTGGTGTCGAAATTCTCCCTGACAGGTAAGAAATCTGTGATGAGCCGTCCCTGGAGGGTATCCATGAGAATTCCGTTTGTCACAGCTAACTGGAAAATGAATAAGACGGTGTCTGAAACATTGGACTACATAGATGTGTTCAACACATCTGAACAGGTGGAATCAAGAATAGAGGTTGCGCTTGCCCCACCGTTTACATCACTTTACCCCGCGGCTCAAGCCGCATCAAAAACTACGACCCTGATAGCCGGCCAAGACCTCCACTGGGAAGCTGAAGGCGCCTTCACCGGCCAGGTCAGCGCAGTGATGCTCAAGGAAGCGGGCGCAACATACGTGATCATAGGCCACTCTGAGCGCCGTCACATTTTTGGCGAGACAGACGATGACGTCAACCGAAAAGTTCATGCCGCAATCGAAAACGGTCTCAAGCCGATTCTTTGTGTTGGCGAGACGCTTGACGACCGAGAAACCAAAAAGACAATGAGCGTCCTGGACAGGCAGCTCGCGACAAGCTTAATGAATCTACCCTCCGATCATATTAATCGACTAATCGTTGCCTACGAACCAGTCTGGGCGATCGGAACAGGTCACGTCGCAACACCGGAGCAAGCACAGGAGGTCCATGCGCACATCAGGTTATACATAGGACAAGTTTATGGCCAAGACGCTGCGAATCATTGCAGGATCATCTATGGCGGCAGCGTCAAACAAACCAACGTCGCCGAGATAGTTTCTCAACCGGACGTCGATGGTGTACTGGTTGGAGGAGCAAGCCTTGAGCCAAAAAGCTTTGTCCAGATCGTGGAAAAAATTGCCAACTCGGCGTTATAATCTTAGCTTATGCTGAGCATGGTATTGTCTGGTCTATATATTGTCATTTGCTTCCTACTACTGGTTGTGGTTTTGCTGCAACAGGGAAAAGGTGGGGATATCGCTTCTGCATTTGGAGGCAGCGGTAGCAGCCAAGCGGCTTTCGGAGCACGAGCTGGAGCTACCGTGCTGACACGAGCTACAACTGTTCTTGGAACCCTGTTTATGGTTGGCGCGATGGTTCTTGCCATCATTGGCCAACGTGGTCCAGGTTCAGTCGTAAGTGGTTTGGATGGACCCGAAGTTCCAGTCGAGGCACCCTCAGAAACGGCGCCGGAAAATCCTGAATAATCGGAACGGCAAACGGCCGTCAACGCACTTGCCTCTTCTTTTTTTCGCGGAAGTGGCGGAACTGGCAGACGCACCAGCTTGAGGGGCTGGCGGTGGCAACATCGTGGGGGTTCGAATCCCCCCTTCCGCACCAACACTAATTTTTCTTCTGCAAAACCATTTCTAGGGGTCGTCCCGTTACTTGGACCCCTCCTGTCCGACATGCACCAAAATCTTGGCCAACAACTCTTCAAGGGTAACTGTAGGCGCCCATCCTAATAACGTTTTAATCTTACGCAGGTCGGGCACTCGCCGAGGCATGTCTTCGAAACCAGCCTCATAAGCCTTCTCGTAGGGAATTGTCCTGATCTCGGAGTCACTACCCGTTAACCGCTTCACGATTTTAGCCAGGTCCAAGATGGAAATTTCCCGATCGTTGCCAATGTTGAAAACCTGCCCCACAGCGCTAGGTTCTTTAAGAAGAGCGAGTAACGCCTGAACCACATCGCCGACATACGCGAAACTTCTCGTTTGCGAACCGTCTCCAAAAACAGTAATCGGTTTTCCAGTAAGAGCTTGGTCCACAAAACTCGGAATAACCATGCCGTACCTGCCTGATTGTCGTGGTCCCACGGTGTTAAAGAGACGAGTAATAATCACTGGAACATTTTTCTCTTTCCAGTACGCCAATGCCAAGAATTCATCAATTGCCTTGCTGCACGCGTAGGCCCATCGATGTCTCGTAGTCGCTCCCATCACGAGGTCGTCATCTTCAGAAAACGGAACGTCGCTACCTTTGCCGTACACTTCAGAAGTCGACGCAATCAGAACTAGTTTCTTCTTCTTGGCCGCATGACGGAGAACCACTTCAGTACCGTGCACATTGGTTTCGATCGTGCGGACAGGTGCTTCAATTATTAGTCGAACTCCAACAGCTGCAGCGAGGTGCACAACTACATCACTACGATCGATATGCTCGGCAAGAACCGGTTCGTTGACGATACTATCAATGACATAGCCAAAGTGAGGATGGGACTTCAATCGGTCAATGTTGTCCATCGCCCCTGTTGATAGATCATCAATAACAAACACATCGTGATGATCTTCCAACAGCGCCTCAGCCAAATGTGACCCTATGAATCCGGCTCCTCCTGTGATGAGTACGCGCATAGTGATGTCAGATGATTGTAATTGACAGCTAACCTTTGAGCGACTTTTACGTGGCGTCCGAAGTGCCATCCTTGGCCAATACCAAGACTACCCCGAGGCCATTCGTTGCCTTCAGATCGTGACCATCGTAGTTTTCACCACTACATGGCCGATTGGCAAATCTTCCCGTCTGCCATCTTCTGAATACAACATCGAAAGTCTCGCGATGTTTGAGTAGCAGACGGATGATATACTCCGAACCTCGCATTTTGTAAAAGTAACCACCTAACGATAAAACCAGGAGGACGTCATCGCTTCAAAGGTCTTTGTTGGCAACTTGAGCTTTACTACAACACAAACAGAAATTGAAACACTCTTTGGCCAAGTCGGTACAGTCACCGAAGTATTTCTTCCCGTCGACCGGGCAACAGGTCAACCCCGAGGATTTGCGTTCGTTGAATTTGACGACCAATCGTCTGTAGCCGAGGCTATTTCAAAGTTTGATGGAAACGAATTGCAAGGCCGTCGACTCAAAGTCAACGAAGCCTCAGAACGTGAGCGTCGCCCCTCCCAACCCAACTTTGGCCCCAATGACCTACCGTCTCGCTTTAAAGCATCCAGGCCAAAAGGTAGCCGGCGTGGTATGCGGGGAAAGAAACGAGGATTTTAGGGCCAAACGTGCCAATGATGCGAGTCTGCGTCACACTCGGCATTGCATGGTTATTGATCGGCGTGAACGTTACGACTGTATCCAGCCCTGTTAAAACTCTCAAAACCCAAGCTGGCAGTGACGTAGCAGCTGCGCGTAGACTAATCAATGAAGCTCAACAGCGGTATGGTCGGCTTCCCATCGGGCCCTCCAACGTGCTGCTCTATCAGCAATACTATGATCATTACGGATTTACTTCGCCGTCCTTCATCGATATTTGCGCGGGTCTTGTAGCTGTCAGTTTGGCGCGCGCAGACACACCTGACGAATTACTTGTTGAATTCAACCGTTCCCTGAACTACAGAGAAGGGCTACTCCCAGTTTATGCGAGCCTAGCCCAGAAGTGGGGTCTTGATAGCAGCTCGACGCCAGAGACTATGGATGACGCAATCACTGACCCAGACGAGCGCCTACTGTTTAAAACCGCGCTGTTAGCCGACTCGGTCTCTACCATTTGGTCTTTTACACTCGGATATCAATATTTTCAACTCACATCAGAGTCACCTCAGCAACAAATCCCGAATGCCGTTAGCTTGACCCAACCACAGGTCAACGACCGACTACGAAATCTTGCCAGTGAGAGTGCCCCCTGACGAGGGGAGCAAGAAACTCTGTCGTTCAAACCGTCGCCAATTTCTGAGACAATCTGCTGAGTTCTACTAGGTTATGTCCCGCTGAATATGCCAAAGTTCTTTGTTGGGCTTATGAGAATCACCACCGTTCGGCATAGCTCGCTCGTCTGGCTGTTTGGCGGTCTAGTGGTAGTTGCGACCTTTGTTGGTGCGAGTGAGGCTCAGGGTCCTAGCGAACCACCTCTGTACGAACAATTAATTTCTGGTGATTTAGTTCCGATAGGACAAATTCTGAACGGTCGTATCACGATCGATAGATTCGATTTTGAACTGATTGACGGCGAGCTATATACCATCAGCCCAATCAACGACCAGATAGCGATTGTGGTCTTCCTTGGCGAAGGTGTGGTTCGTAGCTATCCTCCCGACGGCGTTGAACATCAGCAACTCGAAAAATTTCTCGATGGTGAAGATGTGCTTGAAGAAACCTTCGAGCGCTTTGTGTTTTGGGTTAGCGATGACACCGGAACACAACTCCGCGAGCAGGTGGATGACGTTATACCTGAGAATCTTGATCGAGCGAAAGACCTATTGCGAGACCGGCGGAAGAATCTCCTGGAACAGCAATTAATCAATCCGGACAGCCGTCTCCTAGTCGATCTGATTTCACTGCAGCGGATGCAAGAAATTCGACCACTCAGAAGATTCTTTCATGCACAAATTGACAGTCGTAATAACGGTTGGCTCACCATTAACATCGAACCTCTGGAGCGAGAAGAAGTTCAGATTGTTCGGTTCGACCGGCGACGGAACACTCAAGATGTGTGGATGGGGTTTCACGCTCTGTCGGACTTCGAAGGCGCCATGAGAAGTGCAGCCTTTGAGGGATTCCCTCGTAATCCTCAAGTCGAAGGAAAATTGAGTCACGGCGAGGACGACGATTGGAATGCGCTAGACCTAGGCCTCCCTCAGAGGCCATTACAGCCACAGCAGGAAGGATGGACTCGAAGGGTGAGGGTTCTCCGGACGGATGTTGATCTCGCTCTGGAAGGCAATGGTGATGCCAAAGCCAGCGCGGCTCTCCTTTTCGAAGCCCATCAGCCCATCGATGCGATTCGTCTCCGCCTGTCGCCAGTTCTGAAAGTGAGCGACATAAGGTGGCAATCATCCGTGCCGGCAAACCCAGACAACGTCCACGACATCACCTTATTGGCAGGAACCCCACCCTCTCCCAACGCACCGGTTGAAATTACCGGCGACACTCTTCACTTCGTGCAAGCCACCCATGACCGACGGCTCGCTGAGGACCTTCATGAACCCTCTGTGACTATCGTACTGCCGAGAACCGTAGCGCCTACAGAAACGTTCATCATCAGACTCGCCTATGAAGGGAAACTTATTGACTACCGTCGAGACGGAAGAACCTACGTACTGAAAGATGCCGCGAACTGGATGCCAAGCCACCTTCATACCCGCGGCACGTCAGGCACCCGCCTGCGTTTAACCTATCGGGTACCCGAACGGTTTCGCGTAGCCAGTGGTGCCAGTTTGGTGGACGAACAAACTATCGACGGCACCAGAATTATGCGTTGGGTTTCAGAGAACCCCGTCGCGAGTATGTCTTTCAACATCGGGAGGTTCAATATCTCGACGGTGGAGCGTGACGCGCCACCAAACATAACCGTTTATGCAGACCGGACTCACCGCGGGTTTAGCCCCGGTAATCGACAAAAGACGCTGGATGACTTGGCGGGTGCAATCCAGACCTACACCGATTACTTCGGTCCCTACCCGTTTGAATCACTGCTGGTAACGGAAACTCCAACGTACAACGGTCTGGCTTTTCCCGGTCTTATCTTACTTTCATTTCAAGCATTCGGTAATCTGCACACGGGCGAGGCGGAGTTGTTTCGTGCACACGAGGTCGCTCATCAATGGTGGGGTGTCGCCGTACCATTTGAAGACTATCGAGATCAATGGCTCTCGGAGGGATTTGCTCAATACTCGGCCGCCCTTTACACGTTGAAGGGCCTAGAGCGAGAAGACCAATTTATGGATATGTTGGATGCTTGGCGTTTGGACGTACTGGGTGAAGTCAACATCGGACAAACAAATGGCAAAAACTATGGGTTCAGACCCGAAGCTATTCAAAGAAGCGATGGTCATAAATCAGGCCCACTATCAATTGGGTACCGACTGAGAACCGCTGAGACTCCGCTCGACTACCGACTTTTGGTTTATGAGAAAGGCGCATTCGTCCTGCACATGCTCCGAATGATGCTGATCGAACTGGAGACTGGTGACGATGAACCGTTCAGAAAAATGATGCGCGATTTCTTTGGAGAGCATCTATTTTCATCCGCTACGACCATCGCATTCGAAATGGCGGTCACCGAAGCATTCGGTACACCAATGGACTGGTTCTTCGATCAATGGGTTCATGGAGTGAACATCCCGACTTATCGACCTGAATTAGAGGTCAGCCCACTCACCGACTCGGCCGACCCGTTTCTGCTGCACGGTCGCATCCAACAAGAAAATGTGCCGAACGGGTTCCGCATGCCCGTCCCAGTTGTCATCAAGTTTGAAGATCGGCCGCCGATTACTCATCGTCTGTGGGTCGATGCCGATACCGTTGATATTGAAATTCCGCTTCCTGCGCGACCATCTGAAATCTTGTTCAACTACCAACACGGGGTTCTGGCGCACATTCGCTAATCGCAGCCTCACGCTGATTCGGTAAAGCAGAATTGTTGCCGAAAGCAGACGCTAATTAACTTGAAGCGCTCTGGCAACTTCACTCTCCGTGAACGCTCTAACTCTCACAATGACAGCACCACCATCAATCTTCGCCATCTACTTGACCAGCCTGAAGCGTTCGCTGAGCCGCCAGAACCACAGGCCGCTCAATCAGTTTCCCGTCCAAAAGAAGAACCCCTCCCTCTTGAGACTCATAGGCCGCCACCACCTTTCGGGCCCAAGCAACCTCTTCGTCCGTCGGCGAGAACGAATCTTGGATCACCGGAACTTGCCGTGGATGAATTGCCACCTTTCCAACAAAACCCAGCCGGCGACTTCGTCGACTTTCGTCACCTAGCGCCTCTAGGGCCGCAACATCCATATAAGGCGCATCAATCGCACTAATACCCGCCGCTGCCGCCGCTAGGACCACTTTCGACCTTGAGTACAACAACGCATCCCATTCGACCGCACAACCGATTTCGGCAGCTAGATCGATTGCGCCGAACAACAGCGCGGACACATTTGCTGAGGCGGCACCGATTTCCATAGCCGCCTCAACACCACGGGCGGTTTCTATCTGAATGATCAAAGGAAAATGATCTTGGGTCAAAGAACGAAGGATAAGTTCTATAGCTCGCACTTCATCCGGGTCTGACACTTTTGGCAGCACAAGTGCGTCCGGACGACTACCGACGTAGTCGTCGCGACCCAAGAAGCTCACGAGAGTGTCTAAATCACGCCGGCCAAGGTCAGTACTCCCGGCATTGATACGGAGACTGACCTCAGTTCGGATTAAAGTCCGATCCGCGAATAATCCAAGTGCGGCTTTGCGGGCCACTTCCTTGGAACTCAAACCAACGCCGTCCTCTAAGTCCACACAAACGGCGTCGGCTCCAGTTTTCAAGGCCTTTGGGTATCGATCGGGACGAACCGCTGGTACAAACAACAAACTACGCCTGAGCTGAACAGGAAACTTCATTGCACAGCGATGCTATAAAGATGACGTGCACCACGAAGGTAAAGTTCGTCGCCGGCTATAGCAGGTGAGGCATCAAACCCTTCCTCCAGTACATTTGTGGAAAGCACCTCAAATTCCGAACCGTGCCGCAGCACCACCGTCACACCATCCCGTCCTGTGATGTAGACACGATCCGCGGCACCAACTGGTGATGCGAACACATTGGAGATGTTCGGTAGACGCTGCGCCTGGTAGTGCGGTCTACCCTCCTTTGCCTCAAAGGCGGACAAAATACCAGAATTACTCTTTAGAACGTAGAGTATGTCGTCGTAAAGAAGTGGAGATGGAACATATGGTGTATCCCGATCCAAGCTCCATGCAATAGCTGAAGTGCCCGTAATGTCACCCGAAGCCTGGTCGAGTCGGATCGCCTTGAGTGCATTACCTCGGTATCCGCTGGTCAAATAGACGAATCCATCCGAAGCGACCGGTGATGGAATTGGGTTCATAGTGAGACCGTCGCTGTGCCACACGACCTTACCCGTCTCCAAGTCATAACTAACGATTCGCTTCATAGCACCAACAACTACCTGTGACCTATCCTCATGTTCGACAATAAGCGGTGTTGCCCAAGTATCGATCTCGTCTCGTTCTACACGCCAACGCTCTACCCCGGTTCGTTTGTCGAGTGCCACAATGAAAGAATCTCCTAAGTGATCCCATACGATGACAAGCGTGTCGCCAGCCAGGGCAGGGGTTGTTCCCTCGCCAAACTCGTTTCGCATTTGTTTGTCACCAAAATCTGTTTCCCAAATCAGATCACCCTCAAGTGTGTAACAGTACAGACCCCGAGAACCAAAATAGGCAAACAGATGTTCCCCATCGGTAACTGCTGACCCAGAAGCCAAAGAACCATTCTGGCGGTGGACACCTTCATGTGGTTGCTCTTCCCGAGCCACATCTTTCCAAATGACCGAACCATCGACTCGGTCGTACGCAATCACCGTGAATTCGTGTGCTCGGTCAGGGTCAAGATCGACCGATTGCGATAATTTCAGGTTGGAACCAGCAGGAACCGCAGTCAGAATAAATACCCGGTCATCCCAGATGACGGGTGAAGCCGACCCTCGGCCTGGCACCTCAACTTTCCATCGGACATTCGTTGTCTCGCTCCAATGGATGGGCGGATTGCTCTCCGGTGCAACACCAGAGATATTGGGACCTCGCCAAGTTGGCCAGTACCCGTCTGATTCATCTTGCGCAAAACCCTCCGAACACCACGTTGCCAACAAGACCGTGCCGGAGATAACGGTTATCCTGCCGAGTGTCATCATCTTCTCCCGAAGTAGTTAGTCTAGTTTCCATAAAAGCGTGCCATCTCGTCGAGCCTGTTCTCGATCTCCGCTTCTGAAAACCAACGACCATTCAACATGACGCCTGCACGATTAGCGACGTTGCGGATATCGTTAAATGGATTATCCGTTACAAGAAGCAGGTCCGCACGCTGTCCCTCCGCCACTATACCGAAATCATCGACCGCATCGAAGTACTCTGCCGGTCGCCTAGTGGCAATCTCAAGCACTTCGTATGGCGTCATACCCAGTTCAACGTAAAGAGCCATTTCATGGTGAATCGAAAAACCGGGTACGTTAAAGATTTGCGGTGAATCAGTCCCGAGGGCGATGTTCGCACCACCTTCATGCAACGCCATCAGAACGGAGCGGCGAAGTGCCGCAACACGACGGTTAGTATCAATGTCAGTACTCTCAAATCGGTCATCAACCGCCTTAATCCACCTCTCGATCGTTTCTGGTGGCATGTATTTTGTTTCGGGCCGCTCCGACAAAACCTCCGACGAACCCCTTTCATTGAAGAAAGCCGTCTCCCACAGGACCATTGTCGGCACAACCCACGTGCCAGCGTCGACTGTAGCCTCGACGAGGTCAGATATTAGCGATTCATCCACGATGGTCATCAGCTCACCAACACCACGAAAACCAACAGGAGAGTTTGGTTGAAAAGCATCTGGGACAAGCGCCTCGACGTAATTGTCCAGATGGTCTATCGACCGTTGGCCAACAGCTAATGCGCCCCGAAGTCCCACCTCATCCGGTACGTGCCCCCCAAACGGAATACCTACTTCCTTCGCCGTTTCAGCCAATGCATGAAACGCTTCGACGGTCAAACCTTCATGAACTTTGAGTAGGTCGTATCCGTCGACTTTGTACTCACGAACCCGTTGTTCAGCCTCCGCCGCTACCGACACGAGGTCCCCATTCATAGAACGGCTAGCGAGATACAACTGAGGTCCTATCAAGAGTCCATGGCGAATCTGTTCCCGCATCCTAAACTGTGATGGGTCCCCTTGCATGCCGCGAACCGTTGTGACGCCGTTTGCAACGTACAGAAACAGCACGTTCTTTATATCGACATCCGACTGCCTCGGATCCGGCAGGTGACCATGCATTTCAGTCAAGCCGGGCATCAGATAAAAGTCGTCACCATCAATAACCTCAACCCCCTCCTCCGGGCCGATGTCATTAGCGCTACCGATAGCAATGATTCGGCCATCCTGGATGACAACAACTTGGTCTTCGAGCACATGCTCGCTGTCCATCGGCAACACATTGACGTCAATGAAAGCTATGTCACCGGCAATCAAAGTGTCAGGTCCACCGCAAGCAGACATGACAAACGACACAGCGAAAATAGCCAGTAAGCAACAAGTGCGAGTGGGCTGGCGTGAGAACGCAATCATCGAGTCTTCCTCCTTATCTGAATTCAAGACGTCGACGGCGAAGGGAACACGCGCCGTGACTCCGGTGTACAACCTTGCTTGTAAACCATGAATGTTCGCTGAAACTCGATCGCAATCTTGCCGTCCTGATTAGAGCCTGTCGTTCGAACAGTGACAATGCCCACGTTTGGCCGGGATTTCGACTCTCGCCTCTTGAGCACTTCACTCTCAGAATAAATCGTATCGCCCTCGAACACAGGATTTGGCAGTCGGACTTCATCCCACCCAAGATTCGCCATCACGTTGAGCCCCAGATCGATGACCGACTGCCCGGTCACCAAGGCCAGGGTGAACGTCGAATCCACTAGGGGCCGTCCGTACTCAGTACTTCCAGCATAAACATGATCGAAATGGATGGGATTATTGTTCTGGGTAAGTAATGTAAACCAAACATTGTCCGCGGCGATCACAGTTCGTCCGACGGGATGCCGATAGACATCACCAACCTCAAAGTCTTCATACACCCGTCCCGTCCATCCCTCTTTAATAGCCATACCGCCATCCGATTAAAGTCACACAACCCCCGCTGACCGCCAAGATTTCACCACCGATTCATCGCAACCAAGTTCCCTAAGAATGTCTCCAGTTTGCTGGCCAATCCCGGGAACGGGGTCCATTCGTGGGTTCCACGTTCTCGATGCTCCACGGCGGGTAAAGAGCCCGTAGCGCTCCAACTGGCGAACCTACATCAGTCCAGCGTCCACGTGCAGAAAACTGGGGATGTGTGGCGAACTCCTCGACCGTATTAAAACGTGCGTGCGCCACTCCTGCTCGATCTAATCGAGTAATGGCCTGTTTGACCGATAGCCAGGACAAGATTGGATCGACGATATCGTGAAGTTCACTCAGGCACTTCACTCGTCTGGAGTTACTGTTAAACCGAGAATCGGTGGCAAGGGCCGGTTGGCGCAAAACCTCTCGGCAAAATGCTAGCCACTCACGCTCGTTCTGAACATCTAAATAAATCAATTCTCCGTGAGCTACGGAAAACGGTCCGTAAGGCGCGATCGTTGCATGCCGAGCACCGGTTCGTGACAACGGCTTATCGCCGTAGTCGCTGTAATATAGGGGATAGCCCATCCATTCACCCAGAGCCTCAAGCATCGAGATTTCGATCGCCGACCCTCTACCCGTCCGAGACTGCACCAGCAGTGCACTCAGAATACTAGTCAACGCATACATACCGGCCGAAATATCAGCAACCGAAATCGCTACTTTCGCTGGTTCGTCAGTCGAACCATTAATGGACAACAGGCCCGCCTCGGCCTGTACCATCAAATCGTACGCCTCCTTACTAGCATACGGTCCATCGGAACCGTAGCCTGAAATATCACACGCCACCAGAGATGGAAAACGTGCTCGCAATTGGCGAGCACCGACCCCCAATCGCACAGCCGACTCTGGACTCAAGTTCTGCACAAAAACATCGGCTCGACCGATTAGTCGCTCAATAACTCCCGCAGCTTCAGGTCGTTTAATGTTGAGCGTGAGTGACTCCTTTGAACGATTAAGCCAGACGAAATGACTCGACATCCCGCAGACGCTCTGATCATAGTCCCTGGCGAAATCTCCAGTTCCCGGTCGTTCAATCTTGATCACACGAGCACCTAGGTCCGCCAATTGACGAGTTGCGAAGGGTGCGACGACTACTTGTTCGAGTGCAACAACTGTGGTTCCCTGGAGCGGTCGCATCAGAACAATCGAAGATCCAATCTGCCGTCCATCATGCTTGCCACTTTACACAATTCATAATAAGAAATGATCAGATCCACCTGTCACCAGTCGACTCATTCTCTCAGAAAAACCAACGTGTAGACTCTAATGGCCTGTCTCAAACAAGAATGCGCCGAACGTGGATCCATTTGGGCGCCAGGAAGATAAAAACACTGGTTGTTTTTCGCTTATGACACCTCGGAAATTAGTGACGCTTGGCTCTAACCGATTGCTGTCATCCGGCCGACTCAAAGGACAGCGAGTGGGTGTCGTGTGCAATGCGGCCTCAGTTGATTCAGAGCTCCATCACATTGTCGACCAAATTTCAGCCAAATCAGACTTAACGCTCACAGCTTTGTTCGGACCTCAACACGGTTTCCACTCGGTCGAACAAGACAACATGATCGAGACCGCTAACGCCAAGCACCCCATCTATGGAATCCCAGTTTACTCACTGTATGCCGACACACGGGAGCCCACCGCTCAGATGCTGCAAGGTCTCGATGTGCTCATCATCGATCTGCAAGACGTCGGAACCCGGGTATATACGTATGCATACACCCTAGCTAATTGTTTACGTGCTGCAAGTCGCCAGGGCGTGGCTGTGGTGGTGTGTGACCGGCCGAATCCCATCGGTGGCCTTGTTGTAGAAGGACCGACACTCGAAACTGGCCTCCAATCCTTCGTAGGTCAGTTTCCGATACCTCTTCGGCACGCCATGACAATCGGCGAACTAGCCCGTCTATTTAATACACATTACGGCATTGGAGCCGAACTTGATGTCATCCCCATGAGCGGCTGGACCCGAGATAGCTACTACGAGAACACTGGTCTCACTTGGGTAATGCCATCGCCAAACCTTCCAACAATTGACAGCGCAGTGGTCTATCCCGGCTGCGTTCTTTTCGAAGGCACTAACGTGTCAGAAGGTCGAGGCACAACCCGGCCGTTTGAATTGATTGGCGCACCGTGGATCGACGCAGAAAAACTGGTGGACACGTTGAACGTCCTACAATTACCGGGAGTAGTTTTTCGACCAATACAGTTTCAACCTACTTTCCAAAAACACGCGGGGCAGGTATGCAGCGGATGCCAAATACATGTCACTGATCGCAACATCTTTCAATCAGTTGAAGTATCCGTGGCGCTATTGCAAGCGCTGCGACAGCAAAATCCTGACTTATTCGAATGGCGAAGACCTCCCTACGAATACGAACACGTGAAAGCACCAATCGACATCCTTGTGGGAACATCCGGCTTTCGTGAACAGGTTAAAAGTAACCTGTCCGCCCACACGATTGTGGGATCTTGGGCGTCAAGTTTGGAAGAATTCGAACCTGTGCGCCAACAATTTCTTCTCTATGAATAAGGAACAAGAATATTTTTTAGCATGTTACGATTTGCGCTTTACCCATGCGAGAAACCTCAATATGTCAATTCGAGCACACAATCCATGTAACCGCAGCGCCGACTAAGGTCATAGCCGCGTTCTTCGATCCAACGTCACTCGCTACGTGGTGGCAAACTGCGCGCTCCGTAACCACGCCCCGGCCACTTGGAATTTATGCCGTCGAATGGGAACAGACCCCCTTCCAAGACGCAGTACTCGGTTCCCTTGGAGGCGTGTTCTACGGCACAGTGATGGAATTTCGAAACGGCCAAGAGTTTCTCGTTGCCGATGCGCACTGGCTGCCACCAGAAAGTGATCCCATCGGTCCCATGGTTCTTGAGGTTACTTGTAAGGTGAGTGGCCCCGCTACCGCCCTGACAGTACGTCAGAGCAGTTCGGAAAACGGTGAGCGCTGGTCCCGATATTATGACTTGCTCGCATCCGGATGGATTGATTCGCTAACTGGCCTGAAACGATACCTCGAACACGGTGGTCAACCACGCTTGCCTGCGCGCGGTTTCGTGTTTCGATGATATCTCGACGTATCGTCATCATCGGGGGAGGTGTCATTGGCTCGAGTATCGCCTTCCACCTCCTGAGTAGTGACAGCACGCTCGATGTCATCGTGATCGAACGTGATCCGTCTTACACTCGAGCTTCCTCCCGCTTGGCCATGGGAGGCATCCGCCAGCAATTTAGCTCACGAGTCAACATTCAGCTTGCCCAGTACGGCGTGAACTTTTATCGCGACTTTGACGAAAGGTTTGGACATCTACACGAGAGCCAGGCGAGCTTTCACCAGCGGGGATATTTATTTCTCGTAAATGCTGTGCGCGCAGAATACTTTAAAAAACGTCTAGACCGGCAGCAACAGCTTGGCGCATCTGTGGACCGACTCGAGGTTGACCAAATTCAGCGCCTTCTACCTGACGTGGTCCTCGATGACATTGAGTTCGGAGTGTTTGGGCCCCAAGATGGATACGTAAATCCTAGCGCTATCCTTAACGGCCTTAGATGTGCTGCCGCCGAAGTAGGCACCCAATACCTGACCACCGAGGTAACTAACATCACAATGAATTCTGGCCAATCGTCAACCGTATCACTTAAATCTGGCAACCAAATCTCAACCGGGACGGTTGTGATTGCCGCAGGTGCCTACTCGGCCGCCCTTGGACAAATGATCGGTGTCGAAGTCCCCGTCAAACCGGTAAAACAACAATTGTTTCGCTGCGCCCTACCACAACGATGGCCATACCGTTTCCCGGTTGTTGTTGACCCAACAGGCGTACATTGGAGACACGAAGACCCGGCCGGACCACACGCCCCAGACAACTTAATCGTCGCCTGCACCAAGACTAACGAACCACCTGGCGAGGATTTTTCGTGTGACTTCACGCGTTGGGAATCCGAGTTCCGCGAGCCGATGGTCCGGCGAGTGCCTACGCTTGAGAATGTTCGGCTCATCAACGGGTGGGCTGGACTTTACGAAATGACCAATGACCATAATCCTGTCATAGGCGAACACCCAGACCTTTCAGGACTATTTCTAGCAACGGGATTCAGTGGACACGGCTTAATGATGGCACCCGGTGCAGGCCGCTCAGTGTCCGAATTAATTCTTACTGGCCAATCGTCAATCGATATCTCAGCTTTTGACGTGACCCGATTTAAACACGGCGAGCTCTTCTGGGACGATGCAATGATTTAATGCTGAACCAGATGCCTTCCATCAGAGAACTCGCCCGGCAGATCAGGAATGGACAAACGACGACCCTACAGATTGTCGATCAGTGTCTGCAGGCCATTACTGAACATGAGAAAGATATCAATGCCTTTATAACTGTCCTCACCGATGAGGCACAAGCCCAAGCGCGCCGAACCGACGAGGAAATCAAACGTGGCAAAGACCGAGGACTCTTACATGGCATTCCAATCTCCATTAAGGACATCATCGATCTGGATGGAGTTCCTACGACCGCCGCGTCCGCGGTTCGACAGGGACATCGTGCGACAAGCGACGCGACAGTAATCGCTCGACTCAGAGCCGCAGGGGCTATCTTTATTGGAAAATGCAATCTTCATGAGTTTGCATACGGAACAACTGGGGAAGATTCTGCATTCGGACCAACACGCAATCCACGTGCACCTGATCGCCTGGCGGGCGGCTCCAGTAGCGGATCAGCAGCATCGGTAGCAGCTGGAATGGCACTCGCCTCAATAGGAACTGATACCGGTGGTTCAATCCGCATACCAGCCGCTGCATGCGGAGTCGTTGGTCTTAAGCCAACACAAGGGGAACTGATCACCGAGGGAATTGTCCCTCTAGCGCCAACGCTGGACCACGTTGGGCCGCTGGCGAATACAGTCGGCGACGCCGCTCTCATCTACCAGGTAATGGCCGGCGGGGCGAGACGAATCGAGACAGACGACGTGGTGTGGCACACAAAACAACCGCGCAGGCAGCTAGGTCTGCTTCAGCCCTATTTCTTGGATCAACTCGATGCAGATATCCGCCGCAGTTTCGAAGAAACCGTCGACCACCTGCGGAAGGCCGGTTACGCCATTCGAGAACTCAGCATTGGCCATGCAGATACCATCGCTACTACCTATCGCCTCACTCAGTTATACGAAGCGTTTCAGATTCACGAACATCTCTTGGAGACGCGATTCGACCACTATTCACCGGATGTCCGAGACCGACTTAGTTTGGGACGACACGTGTCTGAAGACGACTATCATCGAATGCAGGTCGACCGAGCGGTCTTACAAACCGAAGTCGATCGAAACCTGGATGGTATCGACGCGCTCATTCTACCGACCCTCGCAATACCCGCACCAACACCTGGCTCAACCCACGCACTAATTGACGGACAATATCAGGACCTTCGGGCAGTCTCACTGCGCCTAACACAACTCTTCAACTTGACGGGGCACCCGGCCATCTCGCTCCCGACTGGCACCACTCCCGCTGGTCTTCCCTGTGCGACCCAGTTGGTGGGACGACGTCATCACACTGAGTCCCTGCTACAACTTGCTTCAGAGCTCGAAGCAACTCTGGAATCGTAACAAGCCTTCAGTCTGGACTGACTACCTTTTGCTGAAGGGCCTGATACGAATTTTCGGTTGGAGCACCCTGTTCGACAGGAAGCCCGGCATCAACCCAACCTTCATTCCTTTCACCGGTGATTCTATTTTGTGCCCCACCAAAGCCCCCAACAACATTCGTAACGTCTTTATAACCTGCTGCGATCAAGATTTGGCCAGCCTGTGTCGACCGACCTCCCATCTGACATCCCACAAGTAGCTTTGAATCGCCTGCGTAGTTCGCCTGCATGACGGCTAAGAAATTCGGGTTTGGCTGCATCTGTCCTGTCCGAGGATCCAAATTCAACAGCGGTACGTTGTAAGCATCAGCTGGATGGCCGTTCTCGAACTCAGGAATCGAACGAACATCGATGTATGTGTAATCGGCATCACTCTGATGCTTGTACGCCGTCTTAACATCAGCCTGTTTAAGACTCATTACACTCACTCCTTTTCTAGTCTCGAATGGTTGTTAACTAATATTACTCGACGTCTCTGAAGCCCTCGCCAGGCATATGTCCTTCAATCGCTAATAAGGCCCGTTTTATAGTCAGGCCACCTGTAAACCCACCTAATCTTCCGCTGTGAGCAATAACACGGTGACAAGGAACGATGATCGGAATCGGGTTCCGACCCAAGGCTCCTCCGACAGCCCGGCCGGCCAGAGGGGAACGTATAACGCTTGCGATATCTCCGTAAGTCCTTAACTGACCAAACGGAATACTCCGAGTCGCCAGTAGAACCCGCCGGGTGAAATCGGTAACGCTACGCAGGTCGATTGGAACTGTAAACTGGGTAAGTTGACCCTGAAAATATGCCTCAAGCTCAACTCTAACTCGCTGTAGAGCATCACCGTCACGACCAACCTTCTCTGCTTGTGAGGCGAGACGAGATCGGTAGTCCTTCTCGTCTGGTTCATCGAAACTAACATCACAGATACCCTGCGACGATGAGGCGACGAAAACGTTCCCTATCGGGGTTTGAAGCGAATCAAACCTCACCACCAACCTAGCAATGACATTCAATCCAACATTGGAAGGCACATTCAGTATTCTCCTATGCTACCCTCACCGCCAGCTATGACGCCCTCCGAATCCACCCCGCCCACGGTGGCGTCATCAAGAAACTCTGCACACGACCACCACGGGTCGGGCCATCTCGCGCGGTCAGCCGGAACCATTGGAGCTGCAACGTTAACCAGTCGGTTGCTGGGCCTTGCCCGTGACCAAACGCTCGCCTATTTGTTTGGGGCCAGTAACGCCATGGATGCGTTCAACGTAGCCTATCGGATCCCCAACTTAATGCGAGACCTATTTGCTGAAGGTGTAATGAGTGCCGCCTTTGTTCCAACGTTCACAAGGCGATTGACATTGCAGGGCAAAGCTTCGGCATGGCACGTCGGCAATCAGTTAGTGAACGCCTTGATCATCGCTACCGGAACTTTGGTGGTTCTTGGAATCATCTTCGCAGAGCCTTTGGCAAGGTTATTGGCAGGGAACTACGCGCAGGTTCCTGGAAAACTTGAACTCACGATCTTCTTGACAAGAATAATGCTCCCATTCTTGACCTTGATCGCCATCGCAGCCGCAGTGATGGGCATGCTTAATTCGCTGAATAAATTTCTTGCACCCGCACTTTCTCCCGCGATGTTTAACGTGGGGATCATCGCAAGCGCAGTCTTACTTGTACCTGTAATGCCTCGGTGGGGACTCCACCCAATCACAGCCATTGCTATAGGTGCAGTCATCGGCGGCTTTGGCCAAATTCTTCTACAGCTACCAAGCCTCTATCGAGAAGGGTACCGGTATCGGCCAGAATTCGACCCAACAGATTCAGGACTCCGTGAAATTCTAGGATTAATAGGGCCTGGCACTATTGCTGGCGCAGCACTTCAGGTCAACTTATTAGTCAACATGGTACTCGCTACCGGAGAAGAAACTGGAGCGGTCTCGTGGCTGGGTTACGCCTTCCGTGTCATGTATCTTCCGATCGGGCTCTTCGGCGTATCGATTGCCACAGCCACACTACCGGCCATTTCGAGACAGGCGGTCCAAGAAGATTTACCTGCATTTCGGAAGACAGTCTCCAACGCCATGCGTATGATGCTCGTACTTAACATTCCGGCACTGGTCGGTTTGATGGTTCTAGCCGAGCCAATCATAGGCTTAATCTTTCAACGGGGAAGTTTCGGACCATCCGACACTACCGCGACAACAGCTGCACTAATGTTCTATGCACCTGGCTTAGTGGGATATTCGACTGTTCGGATTGCTATTCCATGCTTTTACGCGATGCGGAACAGCCTCACCCCAACGCTAGTAAGCGTAATGTCAGTCGCTCTTAACATTTCACTCAATGTGATTTTGGTTCGGGTTTTAGGATTCCGAGGCCTTGCCTTAGGAACCTCGATTGCAGCTCTATTCAACGCGTTGGTCTTAGTCGGACTCCTCCACCGACGCTTACACGGAGTCGACCTCTCTCGAATTCTCAAGACCGGCGGTAAGATCACTGTGGCAGCAGCCCTCATGGGTGCAGCAGTTTCAATTAGTCATAGCTGGCTTGTCGACTCTCTACCCGAAGCCGGCCTTCTGCCGAGGTCGTTTCAGGTCTTCGGAAGCGTTGCCATCGGCGTAGCCGTCCTCGCTGCGAGTGCCAGACTGCTTCGAATTTCAGAGTGGCTGGATCTAGAACGACAACTGGTGACTGGTCGAAACCGAACTCCTTGACGGTCACGTGCAGCTCAAACAAAACACTTGTAAGCTACGTCCATGGTACGATTGTCCAATTTTTGAACTACTTGACAATTCACATGCCGAAGTTCTGTAGAACTCTCTGAAATGCGACATCCATATTCCTCGAGCCCGACTCACTATCAATTTGGTTCGGGTCTAATGACACCAGTCGTTAAAGCTCTCATCGGAACGAACGTTGCAGTATTCCTGATTACCTCGCTAATACCTCCGGCTTTTGGCTGGCTGAACTATCTCCTCGGCTTGACACCTGAACTCGTTTTAACTCGGTTCATGTTCTGGCAGCCCTTTACGTATCTCTTCATGCACGGTGGCGTGAGTCACATCCTGATCAACATGTTGATTTTGTGGATGTTTGGAGTGCAGTTGGAACGTTTGTGGGGCTCACGGTTTTTTCTTCGCTACTATTTAATCGCCGGGGTCGGCGCTGCGGTAATTACACTCGTGTCATCGCTGTTACCCTTCTCGTTTAGCGTGGCGACCTATACAACGGTTACGATCGGCGCTTCTGGAGCGATTTACGGTCTCCTCATGGCTTTCGCAATGCACTACCCGAACGCACCAATCTTGATGTTTTTCGTTATCCCCGTACCTGCCAAGTACTTTGTCATGATCCTAGGCACTATCGCATTTATTTCAACGCCCCGCGGTGGCGGCGTCGCACACGTGACACACCTAGGGGGTTTGGTCGCTGGTTATTTGTACCTTCGGCATCTACGGACCATCCCATCCACTCGCTTCAGGTTCGGGCGGATCGGAATTATCGCAGATATTAAATACCGATACGTCAAATGGAAAATCGGACGCCTTCGCAAGAAATTTGACGTCTACCCTGGCGGTAACGACCAAGATTTTGACAAACGGATTCATTGAGTAAGCAGTTGTCTTTATCGGTCGAATGAGGAATTGCCTCAGTAGTTTGTCGAATCTTAGAAATTACGTGGATCACGTTTACAGAGCCTTCTGTTAAATCACTTCTGACACAATGAAATCTGGAAAGTATCGTCAAGAGCCTCGGCCTGATGCATCACTCCAGAAGGCACACGCAATACTTCACCTTGGGTTACAATCATCTCCTGCCCGGCGACCAGCCATCTCACTCTACCCTTCAAGACGTACACCATTTGTTCCTTATCGTGAAGGTGAAGCGGGACATGTGCGCCTCGTTTTAGATACACCTGCGCCAACGTTAGGCTATCACCGGTCACAACTTTTCTTGAGACCATCCCCGTCACCTTTTCAAGGTCGAGTTCGTCCCAACGATGAATACCTACCGTAGTCAGTTGTTCACCCCTCCAAAACAGTCTTTAACATCATTGCAGGACAGAGAGAAGAGACAGGTTTAAGAGTTCCAATGGTATCCTTGAAGTAACAAAGGTCACGATGCGGGTCGCGGCACAACTCATTGCACTATTCTGCCTCATCGCCGGCGCCGGCATGACAACTGTCTCTACGCAGGAGCTTCGCGAAGTGCCAATCCTGCGCTCAACAGGTGGCTTGCCACCCCGCATCGTAGGACTATTCCGTCAACCAGTCGCTTTTCAGCAATCTTCCAATGGTGACTATTATGTCTTAGACCGGCGAGGGCAGTCTGTCTATCGAATCACCCCTACCGGACAGGCCGAGGAGATCGTGCAGATTGGACCGGAGCAGGGGCGACTGCTCGGACCAATTGCTCTGCATGTGGGTCCGAGTGGACGATTCGTAGTCGCAGATGCGCCAAATGGTCGGGAGCGAGTTCAAATCTTTGACGAAAACGGCGCGTCGCTCGGGCAGTTCACATTACCCGGTCGGGCAGCACCCCGGATAACTCTCGGAAATCTGGTTCTTAACGGCGTGGGTTCACTCCAGTTAACCGACCGATCGATAGTAATGAATCAACCTGAATTAGGTGGTCTTGTCACAGAATTCAGCTACGCGGGAAATCCCTTTAGAACCTTCGGCGTGTTCAGGCGAACCGGGTATGAGAACAACCGCGATATTAACCTTTCGCTAAACAGCGGAATCCCCTTGGTCGATCCAATGGGAGGCTATTACTTCGTCTTTCAGGCTGGTGTCCCAATTTTTCGCAAATACGACGCCCAAGGCACACTCGTCTTTGAGCGCCACATCGAAGGCTCAGAGCTAGACCCCGTCATTGCCTCGCTTCCCACAAGTTGGCGCCGACGTAGTGACGAACAAGGCCGTGACTTTCCAGTAATTCCCCCCACTGTTAGAACGGCCGCAGTTGACCGCTTGGGTCGCCTGTGGGTCGCTTTGACGGTACCTGTCATCTACATATATGACACTAACGGTGAAAAACTTCGGTCCGTGAGACTTGAAGCTGCCGGCCTAATTCAACCGGACAGCTTATCTTTCTCTACAACTAATAGTTTACTGGTAACCCCTGGATGCTACGAGTTTGAGGTGTGGTGAGTAAACTAGCCGCAAAAATCTTGCAAAAATGTTTCATCTTTATTCTTAGCCTTACTAGTTTGTTGCCGGGCACAGAAAGTGTTTGGTATGATTCACTGTTTGTTCAGCCTCGGGAAACGGCGTTGTATCCTGCCTTTTTGGGTGAACGTCAGAACGGACCCGGCACCCAACTGGGACCACACTTAACATGCCCGACGAGCGTGACCCGTTTCTAGGGAAGTCTCTGCGCTACATGCAGGAGAACATCCGGCGGGCTGGACCGGCAGCAACGGCGAGTTACACACTGATTGGTGCCATACTGTTACTAGGTGGTGTAGGAGAGTTAGTCGACCGTTGGCAAGACACATCTCCGTGGTTTCTCCTAGCGGGGTTGTTGTTGGGAATGGTTGTCGGGTTTTACGAATTAGCGAAAACCGTGTGGAAGCCATGAAATCTGTCGGATACATGACGTTAGCATGCACCCTATCACTGGTCGTCGTGGGAGTCTCACTTCCTGAGGTGGCCTCGGAAATAACACTCGGCATGATTGCACCGTTAGTCGTCGCAATCGTAACGATGGTGTCAATCGAACGAGTCTACCGTCAAACCCCAAGACGTCTCACAGCACTCATGATTAGAGCATTCGGTGTGAAGATGGTCTTTTTTGCAACTTATGTGGTAGCAGTAATAACTCTGACCGCATCGGACCCGATACCATTTGTACTCAGCTTTTCGGCCTACTTCATTTTCCTGCATGGCACAGAAGCATTACTGATTCGGTCGCTGTTTGCGAAAGCCACCTCATGAATCAACCCGAACATATTGAACACGCCGCAGAAGGGTTCGACGCGGGTGAGACGATTATTGGCCACGTCGCAAATGGCGGCTTTGAACATCCCATCGTCCACCTCCCTCACATGTTCGGCATAGACTTCTCCGTCACTAAACATGTGTTCATGTTGTGGTTTGTGGCAACCATAGTGTTCCTTGGAATTACACTCACAACGCGGCGGTATCTAAAACAGGACCGTTTGGTACCCTCGGGATTTATGACGGTACTGGAATTTATCGTCCAGTTCATTCGAGACTCTATCGTTTTGCCAAATGTAGGAGCCAAGTTCGTCAAAACGTGGACACCGTTGCTGTTGACTTTTTTTGTTTTTATTCTGGGAGCTAATTTGATCGGTTTGATTCCGATATTTGATCTTCTTGGCCTAGTTGACCACACGCTGCTTCATACCGAAGAACATTCCGTTATAAAGAACATCGTGCATGGCGGCACCACAGCAACGGCCAACTACAATGTCACCGCGGGTTTAGCCACGATTACCTTCATTTCGATAATCATTGCAGGAACGAAGGCTCATGGTTTCATCCAACACTGGGTCAACCTAGTACCCAGTGGTCTGGCGTGGCCGCTCTATATCCTGCTGATTCCTATCGAGCTCATGGGAATGTTCGTAAAACCATTCGCGCTGACGATGCGACTCGCCGCCAACATGACTGGCGGCCATATTGCGATTTTAGCGATTCTGTCGTTTGTCTTTCTATTCACCGAGGTGTTTTCAACGCCAGTGGCAGGCATCGGCGTGGGGTTATTTGTTTCAGTGCCACTCGCTACAGGAATTATGGGTCTAGAACTTATCGTTGTACTCGTTCAGGCTTACGTCTTTACCTTGTTAACTGCTGTCTTTATTGGGATGGCGATCAACGTACATCATTAGAACGGAGGGTTTAACTGTATGGAAGTTCTACATTACTTTGGCGCCGCAATCGGCCTTGGACTGGTCGTGATCGGAGCGGGTTTGGGTATTGGAAAGTTTGCCGCGGCTGCTGCTGACGGTATTGCGCGTCAACCCTCGGCCGCCGACAAGATCACGGCTGCCATCAACTTACCACTCTTTCTTCTTGAAGGCGTGGCAATTTTGGCCGAGGTCTTTATCTTGCTTGTCGTCCTGCTCCGGTAGCGAACGACTTATTGATGGGAGCGCTTCATGGATAATCCATTAGTCCAGCCCGATCCCGGGCTGTTCATCTGGACGATCGCAACCTTTCTGGTACTTTTGTTCCTTCTCCAGCGGTTTGCCTGGAAGCCGCTCTTGGACGCACTGGAAAACCGTCAGGAAACAATACGGAAATCGCTGGATGACGCAGACCAAGCAAAAACCGAACTGCAGCAGGTGCAAGAGGAATCCAATCGCATCGTCGCCAAGGCCCGAGTTGATGCTGATGCCATCATTACCGCAAGTCGTGCTGACGCGTTGAAGCTTCAGGAAGAACTCAGGGCGAAGGCACGCCTTGAAGCTGAAGGTATCGTTAAGAACGCTGAGCGGGAAATTCAGCAGCAGACCAACCAGTCACTGGCCAAGATTAGAGAGGAAGCGGTTGACCTATCGCTTTCGATTGCCTCAAAGCTCATCCAGCGAAATCTTTCAAAGAAGGACAACGAAACACTAATCCAAGACACTCTCAAGCAAATCAGAGCCCCTCAAGCGTGACCTCGTCGCGATAGGGAACAAGGCTTCTCCTAGTACACAAAACCCCGCTCGTGAGCAGTTGGCGAAAGGGTGATCTACGTCATACGTCAGGGCAGAACAGAGACTGACGCCGTTGCGCCCAGTGTCGCCGCGGCGGCTTGTGCATGTTCAAAGAGCGGCTGTGGGTAGATACCAAACAGGATGCTCGCCACCAAGGTAATAACGATCGCAGTTGCCATGGCCGGACCAAGAGAAATCTCCGAACCAGACACCTCCTCCTTGATCCACATAAAGACAACCACTCTGATGTAGTAAAACAACGAAATCGCACTATTGACAACACCAACAATGGCGAGTGTCACAAATCCCTGATCCATTACGGCACTAAAAATCCAAAACTTTCCCATAAACCCAGCCGTCGGTGGTATGCCGCCGAGGGACAGCATGAAGACCAACATCGCTATCGCGGCCAGTGGGCTACGGAAGTAAAGTCCGCTGAGATCCTTAAGTTCATCACCAACCACGTCGTGCCGCCTCAGCATGGTGACAATCGCGAACGCGCCGAGTTGCATAAAGATATAGACACCGAGATAAACCATTGCGGCCGTCCATCCTCGAGACGTTCCCGCCACGATACCGAGCAGAACATACCCAGAATGTGCAATTGATGAATAGGCGAGCATCCTCTTAGTGTTGCTTTGTGTAATCGCCGAGATGTTCCCGACAGTCATCGTCAAAACCGCTAACCACGAAAACATTACCTGCCAATCGTTGATCAGAGCCGGGAGGCCTTCAACAAACACGCGGAGTAACATGGCGAATGCGGCTGCCTTGGACCCAACTGACAGAAAGGCAGTAACTGGCGTTGGCGCACCTTCATATACATCCGGTGCCCACATATGAAACGGGACAGCCGCAATCTTGAAGGCCATCCCAGCAACAACGAGAATAAGTGCAAGAGAAACCAAACCGCTCGATTGCAAACCTTCTAGACTCGACGAAATTTCAGCAAGATTAGTCGAACCCGACACCGCGTATAGCAAAGACATGCCATACAGCAGGACCCCAGTAGAAAACGCACCTAACAGGTAGTACTTAAGACTAGCCTCATTCGACCTTTGATTCGGCTTCAAGAAGCCAGTCAGTATGTAAAACGACACGGCCATCGTCTCAAGACCTATGAACAGCGTGATTAGTTCGACGCCGCTCGCCATGAACATCATCCCGAGCGTGGCACACAAGATCAGGAAGTAATACTCCCCAGACCGAACGCCTTCTACCTTCAAATAGGACGGTGACATCAACACAGTCACAAAAGCAGTGACTAAAAACATAAACTTGAAGAAAGTTGCAAATCCATCGATTGCCAACAGGCCACGAGAAGCTGTGGTATCAACACCAATAAACGTCGCCAATAGACCAGTGGTCGCAGCCAAAGTCACCAGGGTCACCGGTAACGTAAGGTCGTCTCGTTTCTTAAAGATCAAATCAACCACCAACACGGTCAAAGCGCCGACCATGAGGACAATCTCAGGCAGAATGTAGTAAAAGTCCGCAGCGGTGAATCCAGCTGGCATCTAGCGCGCACCCCCACGAACAGGACTGAAGGACGACGTCTCAGGCTCGTTCTCGCCGTCCCCAGTTTGACCATTCACGGACGCAAGCCGAGGCGTATATTCGCTATTCACTCTGACCATTACATGATCAACCGAAGTCTCAAGGCGGTCTAAGAAGGGCTTCGGATAGAGACCGATCCACACCGCCAGGATCAAGAGTGGTACGAACGTACAGAACTCACGCAAACTTAAGTCTGGCAGTTTTTCATTCTTTGGATTCGTTACATCGCCGAACATGGTTTGTTGGTAAAGTCGCAGCATGTAGGCTGCACCTAACACGATGCCCACTGCAGCAACACCTGCCCACAACTTGTTAACCACAAAGACACCTTGAAGTATGAGCACCTCACCGATAAACCCATTCAAAGTTGGCAGTCCAATCGACGACATCGTCATGATCAGAAAGATTGTGGCATAGACCGGCATGACTTTCGAGAGGCCGCCATATTCCGAGATTTCACGTGTGTGCCGGCGCTCGTAAACGATCCCAACAATTAGAAAGAGTGCGCCGGTGGTAATACCATGGTTTAGTTGCTGCACGATGCTGCCAGTGATGCCAACGGGTGTCAGAGCAAACAACCCGAGCATAACCATTCCCATGTGGCTAACGCTCGAGTACGCAACTAACCGTTTCCAGTCGCGCTGAGCCATCGCCACGAGCGCTCCATAGATGATCCCTATAATGGACAACAGAACAATCATCGGCACGAAATACTGGGTCGCTTCCGGAAGAATTGGTAGGCTAAACCGAATAAAACCATAGGTGCCCATCTTGAGTAGGACAGCAGCCAAAATGACCGATCCCGCGGTGGGAGCATCGGTGTGCGCATCTGGTAGCCATGTGTGAAAAGGAAACATCGGAACCTTAACCGCAAACCCAAGAAAGAAAGCTAAAAACACCCACCATTGGTAGTCGAATGGCATGTTCAGTTCATGGAACTGGGTAATATCGAATGTGTAAATACCAGTCACACTCTCGTTGTAGAAATACACGGCCAAAATACCCAGCAACATAACCACGCTGCCAACCAGTGTGAAGAGGAAGAACTTAATCGCCGAATAGAGTCGATTGTCGCTCCCCCAGATCCCGATCAAGAAGTACATCGGAACCAGCATGACCTCCCAGAACAAGAAGAACAGAAGGAAATCGAGCGAGACAAAAGCACCGATCATGCCCGTCTGTAACATAAGCAAGAAGATGTAATACTCCTTAACCCGAACCGTCACGGCTGTCCAAGACGACAACATAGCAATGACACCGATCATTGTGGCTAGAAGAATTAGGAGCACGCTAAACCCATCAACTCCTAAGAAATACTCCGCCCCAATGGAGGGAATCCACGCATGACGCTCGACTAGCTGCCATCCTGGGTTCTGTGTGTCATAGACAAACCACAATGGCACAGAAACCAAGAAGCCCAGCATGGCAAAGGCGTTGGCAATCCACCGAATTGTGTCCTCACTGTGCTTATTGACAAACAGCAGGACCGCCGCACCGACAAGTGGAGTAAACAGAATCAGCGATAACAAAGGTATTTCAGCTTCACTCATGATCTATCTTCAATCAATAGCTTGGAACACTGGTTTAACGTCCAACTAGATACCATGTCACAAACGCGAACACACCGAATAGTGTTGCAAACGCATAGTTCTGAATCAGACCGGTTTGAACCCGCCGCAACCCATAACTTGCCTCGCGACAAGTGTTGCCAACCAAGTTAACAATGCCATCCACCACATATTTATCCAACACATGCGAAATCCACGACAGAATGATCGTCGTCCGACCAACACCATTAACCGCACCATCAACGACAGCCCGATCAACCGCAAACAACCCGTGTGCACTCGTCATAGTTCCAGCTACGACGGTCTTGTCATAGAACTCGTCAACGTAATATTTATTTGTCAACACTTTGTGAGGCCCAGCCCATTGTTCTGCCCACCGACTAGATACTTCTGGTTGCTGGACGTAATTCCGTCGAGCCAAAAGGATCCCACCGACCGCAAGAAACACTGAAATTCCCATGAGACCAAACTCTGCGGCATGCGACAGGTGGTGAACTTCTTCAGCATGTTCGGCTGAGCCGGCCACAAAACTGGGCTCCAGATAGTGTTCGATCGCATTCGGAATCCCGACCGAGTCACCCAGGACAGCGGGAATCCCAACATAGCCAGCCGCTATAGCTCCAACTGCCAGCACCATCAGAGGAACGGTCATTGCTCGTGGTGATTCGTGTGGCCCATGCCACGCATGGCTGTCTCCATGTCCCTGGTCATCGTTTTTAACGTGTTCCCAAGATGGCCCACGATAATCTCCATAAAACGTCATGTAGATCAACCGGAACATGTAGAACGCCGTCATTGCTGCAGTTAGTGCACCAATGACCCACAGGACCGGACTCGTCATAAAGGTGTATGCTAAAATTTCATCTTTACTGAAAAACCCAGCCAATCCAGGAACACCGGCGATTGCAAGGGCACCGATAAACATAGTCAAGAAGGTAGTCGGCATGTACGCCCGTAGCCCCCCCATCTTGGTCATCTCCTGTTCATCGTTCATCGCGTGAATAACCGACCCACTGCCCAAAAACAGCAGTGCCTTGAAAAACGCATGGGTCATTAGATGGAAAGCCGCTACCCCGAAGGCCCCTACACCGGTTGCTAAGAACATGTAACCCAACTGCGAAACGGTTGAATAAGCCAAGACCTTCTTGATGTCCGTCTGCACGAGCGCGATCGTCGCTGCAATCAAAGCCGTCGCGGCACCGACAACCGCCACGATCTCCATCACGATTGGCGCGTGAGTGAAGAGCACGGCATTACGGCAGACCATATAGACGCCGGCCGTTACCATCGTAGCGGCATGAATTAGCGCGGAGACTGGAGTTGGGCCCTCCATCGCATCTGGTAGCCAGACATACAGGGGAATCTGTGCGCTCTTTGCGATGGCACCGATGAACAAAAACAGGCAGATCAGCGACAACACACCAAATACGCCTTCGACTGGCATCTGCGAGGCGGCTTCGGCGACTTCGTGAAAATCTACGGTGCCGAAGGTGAAGAAGATAAGAAAAATACCGAGGACGAAACCCCAGTCACCTACTCGGTTAACAATGAACGCCTTCTTTCCTGCGTCGGACGCACTCTTCTTGTGGTACCAAAACCCAATCAGTAGATACGAGCACAGACCAACACCTTCCCAGCCCACAAACATCACTAGGAAACTGCTCCCCAAGACCAGTGTTAGCATGAAAAAGCAAAAGAGGTTCAAATAGCAAAAGAAGCGAGCATATGCGGCGCGGGGTTCGTGGTCCATATAGGCTGTTGAGTAGACATGGATCAGGAAACCAATCCCAGTAACGACTAGGATCATCATGCTTGACAATGGATCCAGAGTGAATGCCCACGGAACCTCAAACGTACCCATCCCGTTGACCGTCTGGAGAGGAATGGGTGGAATCCAGTCACCCAACGTAACTTGATGAAATCTGGTGTCGGTGCCAAGTAGCTGGACGAACGCGTTAACAGACAAGACTAGTGCCGCAGCCATGGTAAAGCAGGCCACCAACCCCGACGTCCGCTTGCTGAAATAGCGAATGCCAATCAGACCGTTGAGTGCGGCTCCGATACCTGGAAGTATCGGGATCAGCCAGATCAAATCCATGAACGTCGGCGCCCTCCGACCGAAACCTTCTGCCTGCTCATGAAATTCATCATCACCATCTCATAATCGTCATTTCATCAATATTGACAGTTTCCTTATTGCGATAAAAAGCTAACAAGATACCAAGGCCGACGGCCGCTTCGGCGGCTGCCACCGCAATAATGAACACGACAAACACCTGACCAGACAAGTTCCCAAACTGATGAGCTAGTGCCACCAAGTTGATGTTGACCGCATTCAAAATAAGCTCGATCGACATAAAGATGATGATGATGTTTCGACGCACCAAAACTCCGATCACGCCAACCATGAAGAGCCCTGCCGAGAGCAGCATGTAATGTAATGGTGTGATCTCAAGCACAGTGATACCTACAGACTTCGTTTAGCCAAGACAATGGCCCCAACCATCGCTACCAATAACAACACGGAGGCCAACTCAAAAGGAATCAGATAATCGGTGTAAAGCACCCACCCAAGTTCCTCAGTATTTCCACCCTGAATACCCGGTGGAAACGACTTCGCGGAACCACTGACTGTAGCGCCGCCTGCTCGCGTCGACGCTGCGTAGGCAATGGCGACAAGCTCAGCCAAAACCACAAGCGCCAATGCTATGCCCACTCGTCCAAGTCGACGACTATCGACATGCTGCTCTGGATCACGCTTGAGATTCACGAGCATGACAACAAACAAATACAACACGACGATTCCGCCGGCGTAGACCATAATCTGAATCACGGCAAGGAATTCTGCATTAAGAGTCACATAGAGCGCCGCAATCAACAGAAAATTCATTACGAGAAACAGCACGCTGTGTACAGCACTTCGAGCCGTTATCACCAAGATACCCAAACCCAAAATCAGCGCCGCTAACGTATAAAAAACGACTGCATCAAGCATCAGAGTCTCAGAAAACAACCTTTGCGATTCCGGTGATGACTAGATTCCCCAAAGCGATAGGAATCAGTACCTTCCAACCTATATTCATTAACTGGTCGTATCGATAGCGCGGCAACGTAGCACGCAACCAAATGAATACATAAAGCAAGACGAATATTTTCCCAATAAACCAAATCCAACCAGGAATGATTTCGAAAAACTCGAATACCGGCACATTGGGGAACGGCGCCATCCAGCCCCCCATAAACATAATCACGACTACTGCTGAAATGACGATGACGTTCGCGTACTCCGCCAAAAAAAACAGCGAAAACCGCATGCCGCTGTATTCAGTGTGGAATCCCCCGGTCAGTTCTGTTTCAGCCTCTGGCAGGTCAAATGGCATGCGATTTGTCTCAGCCAGGCCACCAATGAAGACCAGTATGAAAGCGACCGGCTGGAGAAAGCCGAACCACACGCCCGCATCTCGTTGAGCCTCCACAATTCCCACTAAATTCAGCGTGCCAGCCGTGAGAACTACACTTACCAAAGTGATTGTCACAGCAATCTCATAGCTAATCAGCTGTGCTGACGCACGAAGACTTGAGAGTAAGGGATACTTGCTATTCGATGCCCAGCCACCCAAGATGATTCCGTAGACACCAATGGATGTAACGGCCACTATGAACAGCAGGCCAACATTGATGTCACTCACGTAGAACAAAGGATCAAAACCAAACGGCACAACAGAAAAAACGACCAGCGCTGGAACCAAACTCATGATCGGTGCGATGGTGAAAACCCACTTGTCCGCCCTGGCTGGAGTGATGTCCTCCTTGAGGATCAGCTTGATTGGATCAGCGAGAGCTTGCAGGAGACCGTGCGGCCCCACACGCATGGGACCCAGTCTCGACTGGGCCCAAGCAATGACTTTTCGCTCCATGAGGACAAGGAACGTCACAGACACAAGAATTGCATTTAGCAGCACGACAATCTTAAGAAGTGGAACCACGAAGGTATCAAGCATAGATAACGTTCCTACCGTATCAGCGGTCCACTTCACCCAGCACGATATCGATCGTGCCGATCAGCGCTACGACGTCTGCCACAAGATGACCTTTCACAAGCCGACTCAACGCTTGCAGATTACAGAATGACGGTGGCCTCACACGGAAACGATACGGGTTCGTCGATTTCCCATCGCTCACCAAGAAATATCCGATCTCGCCCTTGGGCGACTCTATCGCGTGATATGTTTCTCCCGCAGGCGGTTTGATAAGACGCGGAACCTTTCCCATCACCGGACCTTCTGGGAGCCCCGTAACCGCCTGACGAATGATCCGAATAGACTGTTTAAATTCCTCCATCCGAATCAGATAACGGTCGTAGATGTCCCCTTTCGTCCCAAGAGGGATATCAAAATCAAACTCTTCATATGCTGCGTTGGGTTCATCCTTTCTCAGGTCTCTCGAGACCCCTGAGCCACGCAGAGGCGGTCCACATAATCCAATTGCCGTCGCTTCCTCACCAGAGATGACTCCGATATTACGGGTCCTCTGGAGCCATATCCGATTGTTCGTCAGCAATTGCTCGTACTCATCCAGCTTTGGTTCCATCAGGTCACAAAACGCAAGGACCTTCTTGTCCCATCCAGACGGGATATCCAAGGGCAAGCCACCGACCCTCATGGCATTGTAAGTCAAACGCGCGCCACAATATTCTTCAAAGAGGTCGAGCAGGAGTTCCCGTTCACGGAAGGCATAAAGCAACACGGTCATAGCGCCAACATCCATGGCGTGAGTACCCAACCAGAGACAATGACTCGCGATGCGCTGGAGTTCCGCCAGTATCGTACGAATATAGCGAGCCCGACGTGGCACCTCAACCTGCATCAATTTCTCAACAGCTTCACAGTACCCAAGATTGCTTGACGCGGCCGCGACATAATCCATCCGATCAGTTAGCAGGATTATTTGGGTCCAGTCTCGGTTCTCACACAGTTTCTCAACACCGCGGTGGATGTAGCCAATTACACAGTCAGCGTGCACGACACGTTCACCATCCAAACGGAGTACAACTCGAAGCACACCGTGGGTGCTTGGGTGCTGCGGTCCCATGTTGAGTACAAGCTCGTCGGTATCAAATGCGGAGGCGGAAGTCGTGACACGAGGAGTCTGGAGAGTCATCAGTCTGGCTACTCGATTTCAGCTTCGTCAGGGAGGTTACGCAAGCGAAGCCAGTCCTGTGGATTCTCCATTAGATACTCACCCGGACCTTCCAGTGGATAGTCCTTGCGTTGAGGATGACCCTGCCAATCATCCGGCATCAGAATTCTTCGAAGGTCTGGATGGTCAATAATATTGACACCAAATTGGTCATAAACTTCACGCTCGAGCCAATTGGCAGCGGGCCAGATTTCTGTAACTGACGAAACCGCCTCTCCTTCACCTACCCTGACCTTAACCCGGATGCGTTGGCGCAAAGAAACTGAGTACAAGCAATAGATCATATCAAAGCGTTTCGCGCGCGGCGGCCAGTCTGTTGCGGTTACATCCGAACAATAGTCAAAAGCAGTAGCAGGATTGTCGCGGAGAAAACGTCCAACCTCCAGCAATCGGTCTGCCGAAACAATTACGGTCCAGTCACCAACCCAGTAGCTCACCTGGTCGACCGCATTGGGCAGTCCATCTTGAAGGGCCTTAACATACAAAGGAACTTCGACATCATCGGGTGGGGCCTGATCAGGAGGCCCCTTCGGTGGTTCCGGTGGGGCCTTCTTGGGTCTGGGCTTAGGTTTCACTTTGGGCGCGGCTGTGGCTGACGCCACTGTTTTCGTCTGCGCCGAAGGCTCGACTGAAGAATCAGCCGAGGAGGGCTTTTGGTTGTTATCGACCGGCTTCTTCTCGTCAGTCATCAGAGTGCTATTAGACCCAGTCTAGCGCGCCCTTTCGCCACGCATACGCGTAGCCGACGACCAGAATCAAGATAAACACCATCATCTCGATCAAACCAAACAATAACAACTCATCCATGATCACCGCCCACGGGAACATGAATACTGTCTCAACGTCGAAAATGACAAAAAGCATCGCAACTAAATAGTACTTAACACTGTACCGATCTCGGGCATCAGTCAGTGGTTCGATCCCACATTCGTACGGTTCGAGTTTTACACGGTTGTATTTCTTGGGGTGCACCAAGCCCGATACCATCAAGGTGAAGATCGCGAAACCGATCGCCACTAGCACGAAGAGAAAGATCGGGATATATGCGTCCAACATTTAACTATGGAACCTTTCGCAGTGATCGCTCGCGCCAAACTAAGGTTAACCGTCGCAAGTAACGCGGTTTGAAGACCGAAAAACCGCGCTATTTGTAACACGCGCCGTAGTAAGCGGTCAAGAAACAGCAGGTATCCTACAAAGCTTTCGTGCAGGCTAACAACCCTCTCACTTACACTGAGTTTCAACTCGCGTCCCAAGCTATTGTTCTTCTTTTGTTGCCCGCCGTGAATTTTTGGTGCTCACAACGCGAAGGCGCCAGCTCAACCCGAATGACCTATGCCTCTACGAGGAACCTCGTTTTTAACTGAGACTGCTATACTTCGGAAGGTGCTCAAACACACTCGAATCCTTTTTAAACCAGAGGTTTTCTTATGCGCGACACCTCGCTTGGCTTGATGCTCTTGAGTCTTAGCCTCGTCTTGTTCCCTTCCGTGACGGTCGCAGGAACACAATCTGTTGAACGACAGATAATCGTTAGCGTCGTTGACTCAACCGGCACACCCGTGACTGACTTAGGCCCTTCCGAATTTATCGTAAGGGAAGACGGGGCCCGGCGAGAAATTCTGGCTGTCCGACCAGACACGGAACGGAAACAGATCGCACTACTCGTAGACACCAGCCAAGCCGCGGCTCCCGCCGTCCGAGACTTTAAGCGAGCTGCCAATACGTTTATAGAAACGATGGGTGAAGGAAACGAGGTTTCAATCATTAGTTTTGGCGGCACACCTCGTGTTTTGACCGAGGCTACCAGTGACCAATCGGCGCTGAGTGCCGGGGTTGATAAGATTTTCTCTTATGCCGACACAGCCAGTTACTTGCTCGATGCCGTAACAGAAACCGTGCAAGGATTCGAGCGACGATCAACGCCGAGACCGGTCATCGTCATCCTGACAACACTTGGTCTAGACCACAGCAGTAACGACGATCGAGGCGCTTTGGCTCGCCTCAATAACGTCGGGGTCACAATACATTCTCTCGTCCTTACACGTTCAACAAGTAGGCAGGATGGATTCAATCAGCGTAATAGCCCCGCCGGTGTTTTTGGAAACACTTTCAATCGCGACCCGTTCCCGACCAACAATGAGCAACGCAATAGATTCTTGGATCAAGCTTCGCACGAGACGGGAGGGCGCCGTCGCGACCTGCGAACGTTCTCATCTATTGAACGAGCCCTGAATGACTTGGCGGCACAACTGCGAAATCAATATACGGTGGTTTATTCCAGACCTGGCATGCTAATCCCACCTGAACAGTTCGACGTCACTGTAAACCGGGATGGTCTCGACGTGCGCGCTACGCCCGTCCAACTCGAAGCGGAACGATGAGTCAACGAACCGCCATCGTAGGGATCGCAATGCTAGTCTGCGGACTTTCGATTGCAGTAATTGGCCAACGACAAGCTGTCGAACCAGCCGATCAGCAGCCACTTCAACCGCCCTCTTTCCGTGCAGGTGTCAACGTCGTCTCCCTCAATGTCACCGTCACCGATGGTCAAGAACGATTTGTGACAGACCTTACGCAAGACGACTTTCTACTCTATGAGGACGGAGTCTTACAAGAGACCACTTACTTCTCTCGTCGACAACTTCCAATTGCTTTGGCGCTCCTGATGGACACCAGTGCAAGCATGGACGAACGAATGACGACAGCCCAAGAGGCGGCAATCGGATTCTCCCGCCGACTGCGACCTGAAGACCTAGCAGAAATCATCGACTTTGACAGTCGAATTGAAATACTGCAGTCCTTCACCAATAGCGTCGATGCCCTTGAAGAGGCCATTCGACTGACATCGGCAGGTGGGTCGACTTCGCTCTACAACGCTCTCTATATTTCTCTCAGGGAACTCAAGAAGGCTCCGCTCAGAGTCGAAGATGTGAGACGTGAAGCAATTATCGTCTTATCCGACGGTGAAGACACCTCTAGCCTCGTGAGCTTTGAAGAAGTACTTGACCTTGCCCACCGTTCAGAAACAGCAATCTACTCAATTGGACTCAAGACCGACGAGGAAGGTTCTGGGTTCCGTGAGGCTGATTTCGTCCTTCGAGAATTAGCCCAGGAAACCGGTGGACGTGCTTTTTTTCCTGAACAAATTGAGGACCTCGCTGGTATCTACGAACAGATTTCTGATGAGCTTTCGAGCCAATACTCTCTCGGATACGTCTCCGCGAATCCTCTTCAAAACGGACAGTGGCGTCGTATCGTTGTTCAGATGAAACGTGAAAATACGATCGCTCGTACAAAGCAGGGATATTTCGGACCTTCTGGGATTTAATAAAACATGAATAGTCTGCCTCTCGTCTTATATCTCATAAGCAGTGGAGCTTACGCGGTGCACTTCGCCAGACAAGGCAAACTAGCTGGCCGAATTGCCACAGTGATCCTTGTGTTGGGTGTTTTGACGCACACTTTCGTAATTGGAATGCAAACTATGCAAGTTGGTCACTTCCCGTTCGTTGGAACAACCGGTGCCGTGTCAGCATTTGTCTTCCTGTTAGCACTGGCCTATCTCTACACAGAGATGATGACCGATGAGCGAGCAATGGGAGTATTCGTTGTCCCACTAATGGCTTTACTGCAGGTCATTCCTGCTGCGACGAACTCTGTGGCAGAGCGGCCACCAGTTCTCGATAGCCCGTGGTTCTCTGTTCATGTATTAGCGCTCCTATTTGCCTATGCCAGCTTCGCCTTAGCGTGCGTTGTCGGAGTCACCTACGTACTTCTTTTTAAAGAATTGAAAGCGAAACATCTTGGATTTTTCTATGCCCGTCTACCGTCGTTAAAGGTTCTCGATTTAATGAACAGTCGAGCCGTCGCAGTTGGATGGGTTTTTCTGACGCTTGGACTCGTTGTCGGCGCCGTCTGGTTACTCCAGGTCCAGCCAAACACACTGGACCCCCGTGTTCAGGCCATGTCGTTACTTGATCCAAAAATCTTCATTGTGCTGCTGTGCTGGGTCGTCTACTCATTCGCGCTTTATGCGCGGCGTTCTATAGGTTGGAGCGGGAGACGGGCAGCGCTGCTATCAGCGTTCGGATTCGCTGTTCTGCTACTCAACTTCGTGCCGGTCGGCTACTTCGTCACACAGAGCCACAACTTCTATTAATTGGCAAGTGCAGGGCGAAGTCAAACTCGAACAACGTTGACGTTATGAACCTAATACTCGTCGGTGCTAGCCACCACAGTGCGTCAGTCGATCTCCGCGAGCGAATTGATTTTTCGCGGCGCGGTGTACCGGAAGGACTCTCTGTTCTGGGAGAACTTGTCGGCATCGCGGAAGTCGTAGTTCTCTCGACCTGCAATCGCTCTGAAATATACGCCGCCTGCGAGAACCCAACGCAGTCGCGAAAAACCCTCATCTCTTTCATGTGTTCATACCACGACGTACCTGAATCCAAACTTACCCCTCACCTTTATACCCGGCACGACAACGATGCCGTTCGGCACCTATTCCGGACAGCCTCTGGGCTTGATTCCTTGGTCGTCGGTGAACCTCAAATACTTGGACAAGTCAAAGATGCCTACACAACGGCATCTCAGCGGGACTACACCGGGGCACTGCTCAACCGCCTATTTCATTGGTCTTTCGCTGCCGGAAAGCGTGTCAGATCAGAGACCGGAATCGGTGAAGGGGCCGTATCGATAAGTTACGCGGCTATTTCTTTGGCGAAAAAGATCTTTGGAAGCCTTAAGGGACTTCGAGCCCTTCTGGTCGGCGCCGGAGAAATGGCTGAGTTAACCGCGACCCATCTGCGGTCACAAGACGTTCAGCAAATATTAGTCGCAAGTCGCACCCCAGCTCGGGCCGCGATGCTCGCCGCAAAAGTAGCTGGCGAATCGGTACCTTGGGAAAGACTAGAAACCGAGTTGAGCGAGGCGGATATCGTAGTGACCGCCACCGGCTCGGCACAACCAATCGTGACACGGCAACACATCGAGACAGCCACGAAGCCTCGCCGTGACCGCCCGTTGTTCATTATGGATATTGGACTCCCTCGTGACGTAGATCCATCGTCGGGAGATCTTGAGCAAGTATTTCTTTACAACATTGATGATCTCAGGGCGATCGTGAGCGAAAACATGACGAGGCGCCAATCCCAAGTAGACCATGGAGAAAGGCTTGTTGAAGAAGAAGTTGAGCGGTTCGCAGCTTGGCTTCGCTCCCGAGCAGCAATTCCCACAGTCGTAGCACTTCGTAGCCGCTTTGAATCGATCAGACAATCGGAGGTCAACCGAGTTAAATCCAAGCTGGCCGCGACCTCTTCAAGCTCGCATGAACGAATCGAAGAAATAATTGAAGAGGTCACACACCGAATAGTGGAAAAGCTACTTCTGCAACCCACCGAACAATTGAAATCAGTCACCGGCGAAGAAATGATCGCGACCTATACCGATACCGTGAACCGTCTTTTTAATTTAACCGAAGAGCCTGACGAGACCGACACGGACGAGGCCTTTCCGCCAACCCAGCCATTAGTCGCACCGCCGAGGACTCGTTGAAGCCGGTTCGAATTGGTACACGCGGTAGTCCTCTTGCCCTCTGGCAAGCTCGTGCCGTAGCTGCCGCAATTGAACGCAGCAATGAACTCTCATGCGAACTCGTCGCGATAAAAACGACAGGCGATCGCCTGTCAGAAACCATGCTGTCAGAAGTAGGAGGTAAAGTCACCTTTGTCAAAGAAATCGAACAAGCATTGCTTGACGAAAGAATTGACCTTGCAGTGCACAGCGCCAAAGATCTGCCGTCTGAGCTACCAGAAGGCCTCTGTATTACCGCGGTGCTCCCACGTGAAGATCCTCGTGACATCTTGGCACTTCCGGCACACCAATCTGAATTCATTCCTGACGATGCTGAAGACATTTTCGCATCACTAGGAGATAACCTGCGAATCGGGACGGGAAGTGTACGCCGAGTTGCACAGCTTACTACTCAATTTCCTGCGGCCAGGTTTAATGAGATCCGTGGCAATATCGACACCCGGCTCCGTAAATTGGACGCCGGAAATTACGATCTAATCGTACTGGCCGCGGCTGGGCTTCGACGTTTAGGACTTGCGCATCGAATCTCAGCACACTTGTCTACAGAGAAGTGCGTACCTGCCCCTGGGCAAGGTATCGTTGCAATCGAAACACGGACATCCGATGAACAGATAGCTACGGTACTGTCACCAATTAACGATCAGGCGACCATGGCAGCGCTCAAAGCTGAGCGATCGTTATTGAATATATTGGGAGGCGACTGTCATGTCCCTATTGGTGGTATCGCAACACAAGAAGGCGGCGACCTAACACTACGAGCAATTGTGGCATCCACTGATGGGGCTCACGTGCTGCGGGAGCGACAGCGTGCGCCAGTGAACGATGCGGTCAAACTGGGGTGCGACGTAGGCAACGTACTCATCACGGCGGGTGCAGACAAGATTATCTCGGATCACTCTTCATGAAATTAGCTAGCGTCTACTTGATCGGTGTCGGACCAGGAGATCCTGATCTCATTAGCGTTCGTGCACTTCGATACCTAAAGACCGCAGACGTCGTAGTCTATGACTCTTTGGTAGACCGGCGGCTGTTACGATCAATACAGCCGACGGCCGAGCAGATTGATGTGAGCCCGACTGTCTCTGGAACGCTCAAGCAGGACGCGACTAATTCATTGCTAGTCGAGAAAGTCCGTGAAGGTAAGACTGTCGCGCGACTGAAGTTGGGTGACCCGTTTATTTTCAATAGCGGAGGACAAGAAGCTCTCTTCCTCAGAGAACAGGGTGTTCCTTTTGAAGTAATCCCCAGCATCCCAGTATCCATCGGAGCACCGTGTTACGCAGGCTTTCCTCTAACCCATCCTGACACCGGCGATGCGATCCTCTTTCTGCGCGGGCATGGAACCGAAACCACCTCTCCCCCGAAAGTAGACTGGGACAAGGTCGCCTCGCTTGCCGTCACCCTAGTCAGTTATGCGGATGCCGCTCAAATTGAAACGATTATTAATGAACTTCTCACCCACGGCCGGTCGCCGGAAGAGCCGGCAGCATTAATCAATCAGGGCACGCTGCCGAGGCAAGCCACAATCTCCGGTTCACTCACTGAAATTCAAGAGGTCGCCCGTGAGACAGACAGGCGAGGACCAGCTGTGTTAGTGGTCGGATCGGTAGTTGAATTCGGGAAGGATCTCAGCTGGTTTGATTCAAAACCACTTTTTGGCAAGAGAATTCTAGTGACTAGGCCGAAGGCACAGGCCGCGGATCTGGTCGAGCGTCTTTCGAACCTAGGAGCAGAACCCATAGAAGCTCCGATGATTAGAATCGAGCCACCCAAAGACTATGGACCTCTGGACGAAGCCTGCGAACTAGCCAGCACATTCGACTGGGTAGTTTTCACGTCCGTCAACGGCGTAGATTCATTCTTACAGCGGCTCATCCACGGTGCTAAGGATATACGTGAGTTACGAGGCGTCCGTCTCTGCGCAATTGGACCAGCCACAGCATTGCGTCTGACTGAGTACGGCTTAAAAGTAGATTTGATTCCGCCGGAATATAGAGGAGAAGCTGTTGCAGAGGCTCTTCGTAGTGCAGATACCCTGTTTGACAGACGAATCCTACTTCCTCGTGCCGACCTGGCCCGTGAGTTGCTCCCCGATGAGTTAAGACGAACCGGGGCAGAAGTCGTTGATGTGACCGCCTACCGCACTGTGCTTGCCGGAGGGGAAAAAGACAAGGGTCCCGACATCTACAAGATGCTCCTCGAGCAAGAAATTGACGTGGTAACGTTTACCAGTGCTTCGACTGTTCGTAATTTTGTTAAGGTCCTTGGTCCAGACGCTGCAGCGGACCTCCTAAACACTACGGTCGTAGCCGCGATCGGACCGATTACTGCGGAAGCGGCGACCCGTTTAAACATCGAAACAACAATCATGCCGAGTACGTATACTGTGCCGGCACTCATCGACGCCATCGTGGCGCACTATGCGGAGACACAGTCAACGATAGGATAATAATGATGGACCTCAGTCTCGTTCAACGCCTTCGTCGGTTGCGAAAATCGCCTGGCATCCGTGATCTTGTTCGGGAGACTACTCTGACCCGGAGCTCACTGGTATACCCGTTGTTTGTTTGCGCTGGTTCGGAAATCCGTAAAGAAGTGCCATCAATGCCTGGAGTGTGCCAGCTGTCGGTCGATCAAGCTGTCTTGGAAGCGAAAGCCGCGGAACAAGACGGACTTCGCGCCGTCTTACTTTTCGGTTTGCCTGACAGCAAAGACGACAATGGTTCGGCTGCGTGGGATCCGGATGCCCCAGTTCAATCAGCAGTGCGCGCGATCAAATCTCACGCGGAAAACCTAGTGGTTATCACCGACGTGTGTCTATGCGAATACACATCCCACGGACACTGTGGCATCGTTGAAGGTGACCAAATAGTGAACGACCCTACAGTAGAGCTACTGGCACGTACGGCCGTTTCGCATGCCGCCGCTGGGGCCGACATAGTTGCGCCGTCAGACATGATGGATGGCCGTGTTGGGGTGATTCGACGTGAACTTGACATTGCAGGCTACGACCACACAATCATTCTTTCTTACGCTGCGAAGTACTGCTCGGCCTACTACGGTCCCTTCCGTGATGCTGTCGATTCAGCGCCGTCATTCGGCGACCGACGCACGCATCAAATGGATCCTGCCAATGTAAACGAGGCACTGCGAGAAGTCGCGCTTGACCTTGAAGAAGGTGCTGATATCGTGATGGTGAAACCGGCCCTGCACTATTTGGATGTAATTTCAAAGGTAAAGGATAAATTTGCCTGTCCGACCGCCGCCTACCATGTCAGCGGTGAGTATTCGATGTTAAAAGCTGCAGCACTTCAGGGGTGGGTCGATGAAGAACGAGCAATGATGGAATGCTTGACCGCGATCAAGCGGGCTGGGGCTGACATCATTGTCACCTATTACGCGCGGGAAGCCGCACAACGCCTCTAGCTTTTAAACACACTGACCCAATTCCAACTGAACACCATTAGCCTTCGAACTCGATAACAATTTCCTCAAGCGCGTCTGCCGTGAGTTCGTCGCCAGGCGGGTAATCATTTTTCCGAAGGAGGTAAGCAAGCACATCAGTATAATCCTGCTCACTGAGACCTCCTGGGTCCTCTTCAGGCATAGTGTCCACCATGAGGATCATCAGCTCAGCCAAAATTTCGCCTTCCCAACCTTCCAGAAACTCTTCGCCAAGTAAAGTCGGACCTTCCTCAGAACCCTCAAGATCCGGCATGTGACAACTCTCGCAGGTTGTTTGATATACACGAGAACCTCGACTGGCCTGTTGCTCCGTGTAGACACCATCCGCCAGCAGTAACTCTTGTGCTGATGCATGGGGATGCTCACTTAATGGAACAATCGCCAGCAAAGTTAAAACCAAGACCAGGACAACAGTCATCTGTAAAACTTTGATTCGGACTACCATCTCTTAATTTTTCCACTACGACCCCAGAAGAATCAACTTGACGGATTAATCTATTTTTGTTCCATTTAATCATCCGTTTAGCAAGAGGCATCATATTTACTGAGACGTGATATCGTTCGTCCCTTCATGGCAAATCGCTCGGACCGACTTTTTAAGCGCGCGCAACGCCTGATCCCCGGTGGGGTGAATAGTCCTGTCAGGGCTTTTGGAGCAGTTGGGGGAATTCCCCCCTTTATCCAACGTGCGCGTGGTGCACACATAGAAGACGTTGACGGCCGCATCTACATCGATTACGTCATGTCATGGGGACCCATGATCCACGGTCATGCGCCCAGAGAACTAACGGAATTAATCCACGCCGCCGCTAAAAACGGCACTAGTTTTGGAGCTCCGACAGCCAACGAAGTGGAATTAGCGGCGCTGGTCTGTCGCTTAGTGCCATCTATCGAGCGGGTGCGGTTCGTCAATTCCGGAACTGAAGCGACTATGAGCGCACTGCGGGTCGCACGCGCCGTAACTGGACGGAACCAAGTTGTTAAATTTGCCGGATGCTATCACGGTCACGCCGATTCATTCTTAGTACAAGCTGGGTCCGGAGCAACAACGCTGGGCGTGCCGACAAGCCCTGGCGTGTCAAGTGCCACAGCCGCCGAAACCTTGATCGCGTCGTACAACGACCTAGCATCTGTGAAAGACAAATTCAGCAACCATCGCCGCTCAATTGCCGCAATCATTGTCGAACCGATCGCTGGCAACATGGGTGTCATTCCGCCCGCCCCTGGATTTCTCGAAGGACTGCGGACACTTGCTCACCGTCACGGTAGCCTGTTGATCTTCGATGAGGTTATTTCGGGTTTTCGGGTTGGTAAAGGAGGCGCCCAAGAACACTACGACGTATATCCTGACCTGACATGCCTCGGCAAGATTATCGGCGGCGGCCTGCCAGTCGGGGCATACGGAGGGCACGCGGAACTGATGGACCAAGTCTCGCCGTCAGGCCCGGTCTATCAGGCCGGAACTTTGTCCGGAAACCCACTTGCTATGGCCGCTGGTGTGTGGGCGATTAAGAATCTATCTGGAAAGCTGTACAGACGTCTTGAAAAACTGGGCATCAAGCTTGCTAGCGGACTCAGCGAAGCTGCCAGAGCCGCCGGAGTCCCGCTTCAAGTCAATGGCATCGGGTCGGTTCTGACGCCGTTTTTTACCACAGAAGCAGTAACTGACTACATATCGGCGACAGCTTCCGACACGGACTCGTACGCAGCATTCTTCCGGGCGATGTTGGCGGAAGGGATCTACCTACCTCCATCACAATTTGAGGGATGGTTTTTGTCTGCAACACATACCGACAAAGATATTGACCGCACCGTCCGAGCTGCCCGAAAGGCCATGCAAGCAGTTCGCATGAAGCGATAACCTTGGCTAAAGAAATGACGCCAACCATCGGATAAACTACGGAAGGTGGATGGTATGATGAACCAGTCTATCTTTCCTTTGAATTAATGATCCGCTCGCCTCACCAAAGTGTGGAAGTCCGTGTCGGCAACGTTCCAATCGGCAATGGGGCTCCGATTGCCGTCCAATCAATGACACTAACCGATACGGCCAATGCGAATGCTACCGCCACACAATGCATCGAGCTGGTCAATGCTGGATCCGAACTGGTCAGAGTAACCGTAAATAACCCGGAAGCAGCGAAAGCCGTCCCGGAGATCAAACAGCGACTCCTTGACGCCGGTTGCACTGCACCGTTGATCGGAGATTTCCATTACAACGGACATCTGCTCCTGACCCAGTTTCCTGAATGCGCAGCCGCACTCGACAAATACCGAGTCAATCCCGGTAATGTCGGGACGGGTCGAAGACGGGATAAGCAGTTCGGCACGATTTGCACAGTTGCCCACGACCACGGAAAGCCGATCCGAATAGGAGTTAATGGCGGGTCACTCAACCAAGAATTGGTTATGGCAAAGATGCAAGAAAACACGGACGGTCAAGACAATCGGTCCTCAAACGACATCATCAATGACTGCATGGTGATCTCTGCTGTGGAATCGACAGCTATGGCACTTGACGCTGGTCTCACGAAACACCAGATCATTATCTCGTGCAAAGTGTCACGCCCAAGTGACCTGCTTTTGGTGTACAGAGAACTAGCTCACCAGACTGAACAACCGCTCCACCTTGGCCTGACCGAAGCCGGAATGGGAATCAAAGGACTAGTTTGGTCGTCCTCAGCAATGGGTATCCTACTCAACGAAGGTATCGGTGACACAATCCGAGTGTCGCTCACGCCACGGCCAGGCGGAGATCGCCGTGATGAAGTCTATGCAGCATGCGAACTTCTTCAGGCTATGAATCTTCGTTCGTTCGCGCCTAGCGTAACAGCCTGTCCGGGATGCGGAAGGACGACAAGTTCGACGTTTCAGAAACTCGCTGAGCGGATCGAGGGATACGTGCGAGAACAAATGCCCAACTGGAAAGAACGATACGACGGAGTGGAAGACATGACAGTGGCAGTCATGGGATGTGTAGTTAACGGCCCCGGTGAATCAAAGGCAGCTAACATCGGTATTAGCCTTCCCGGAACAGGTGAAGCACCGAACTGCCCGGTCTACATTGATGGCCGTCACGCCACAAGCCTACGAGGTGGTTACGATCAATTGGCCGAACAATTTCGAGAGCTCGTCGACCAATATATCGAAGCCAACTATTCAAAGAAATCCAACGCATGACTCCCGACGAATGGCCGACCACACCCTAAGTGCTCCCATACCCATCTATTTTTGAAATCAGCTGTCGTAGCCTATGCCCATCCGATTGATCGCAATTGACATTGACGGAACCCTTCTAAACAGTCGCGGCCAATTGCCATCCTCAAACCGTGATGCAGTTCGGGAGGCCCTCCAATCCGGCGTTGAAGTGATGTTGGTGACAGGCCGAAGCTTTCACCATGCTCGGCCAATTGGGGTCGCATTGTCTGAACGTCTACCGCTAATTGTCAGTAACGGGGCACTTATGAAGCAGCAAGACGGTCAGACTCTGCACCGCAATTTACTCGATCCGGCCGTCACAAGAGCAATAATCGTAAAAATACGTGAATGTCGAAGCGGTGCCGCGCTCATTTTCGACCGTGAAGGTCCGACCCAATACCTATTCGAAGGAATCGACTGGAAACATCCTAATCGCCGCCGATATTACGAAACAAATCAGAGATTCATGACTGAACTCTCACCGCTTGAAAACGGCTTGACTGAGAGTCCGGTACAACTCGCGTTCACTGGTGGTGTAGAAGAAATGCGGCAGTTGGCAGATGTGGTACGCGGTCTCGACGTCTCTAACCGGATTGCCGTTACAGTTACCGAGTACGAAGCTCGAGACTTCTCACTACTTGACATCACGAACAAGGGATGTTCAAAGGGATCGATGCTAACGACTTGGCTCAACCAATCTGGCCTAGATTCTCAAGACGTCATGGCAGTAGGTGACAACCTAAATGACCAAGACATGTTGACCCTCGTTGGGCATCCTGTCGTGATGGGAAATGCCGTCGCTGAACTGAAGACCTTCGGGTGGCCGATGACCAGCGGGCACGATGATAACGGGCTCGCAATGGCCATTCGTAAGACTCTTTCACGACAGAACGCCCTCGCGTAATTACGGACGAAAAATATCTGCCGTGACTGGGCTATGTTGAATAGCTTCGATACGACGATGCCACACAGGAACCAAAAGGAACCCTACAAGAATTAATCCAACCGATAAACCCACCCAAAGTCCTACTACCCCCCATCCCAACCAGAAGCACAGGCCGTAACCGACCGGCAACCCAACCATCCAGTGTCCGGCCAAGTTGCACAGCATTGGGGTCCAAGTGTCGCCCAGTCCTCTCAATACCCCGGTTGCAACAGCTTGAACACCGTCAAACAACTGAAACACCGCCGCAACGGCTAACAGAATCACACCCGTTTCCATCACTCCAACGTCAGCAGTAAAACTTCGTAAAATTAGTCTTGGCATCGCGAGAAACACAACAGCTGCTACACACATAAAACCAGCCCCGATGGCGAGTGCAAGCCATCCAGAATAGCGAGCGGCCGCTGGCTCTTGCCGACCAACGGCATGCCCAACTCGGACGGCGCCAGCTGCCGAGATACCGTACGTCACCATAAATGTCAGCGAGACTATATTGAGCACAATCTGGTGAGCCGCTAACAGATGCGGTTCGAGTCGACCTGCAAGGGCCGTTACTACCGCAAAGACGCCCACCTCCAGTGTCATTTGAACAGCGGCTGGCCATCCAAGCTGAATGAGGTGGCGAAGACGACCGCAGTCGAATCTCGTGTCGGATGGTGCTGCTGCCAAGCCATTGTCATGAAATCGATTGCGGGCACGCCACGCCAAGAAAATCAAAAGACCGCACATATAACTTCGTGATACACACGTCGCCCATGCCGCTCCTTCGACGCCAAGTGCGGGAAAACCCCAATTTCCAAAAACGAACAACCAGTTCGCAATCGCGTTAGCAATGTTAGCGGTAAGCAACGTGAACATGATCGGCTTCACGATACCAACCGACTGCAGGTATCGACGTAACACCGTAAAAATCAACAAAGGCAAGAGACTCCAAGTGAGAACTCTCAGGTAACCTCGTATGAGATCCACCACACCTAAATCGAAGCCCCAAGTAGACACGAGTCGCTGCAGGGTCCACGCGAGTAAGGTCAACGGGAAGGTCAATACAACAGCGAGGACAACCCCGTGTCGGGCCCAGACTCGACATTCTGTAAACCGCTGGGCACCAAAGGCCTGAGCTATAACTGGGTCAAGGCCGAGTAATAAGCCAATGCCTACAACCGCTAATGTGAGAAACAATGCGCTACCAACACCAACCGCGCCAATGGCCTCTGGGCCGAGTTGACCAACCATGCCGATATCGACAATCTGCATGGTTACCCAACCGACCTCAGCTGCGACGACTGGCATCGCGAGTGAGAGCATCGGACGAAGCTCTCGTTGCAACGAGACGATTCTGTAGCTGGCCTTCACAGGTATTGGTAGTTAGTCACCGCACTTCACGTAATACGGAGTACTATTCCCTAGCAGAGTGATAGGTCGAACCGCTACATCACAATGGAGAAAAATTTGTTCTTAGAAGGGCACTTCAAGCCTGCCGCACTACCGCCACGGTACCACACTCTCAATCCAGTCGATACGCATCAGATCGTTGTAGATCACAGTAACCATCAACGTCATTAACAGCGCGAAACCGACCATCATCATTCGCTCTTTGAGTTGCACACTAAAATCCCGGCCAGATGCACCTTCGAGAGCTAAGATCAAGATATGGCCACCATCGAGCACTGGTATAGGTAGCAGGTTGAGAACTCCCAAGTTGACGGAGATCAGCGCCATCAGATTAAAGAGCGCAACCAAGCCCAGTCCAGCGGCTTGACCGGAAACTTGGGCGATCCCGATGGGACCAGCCAGCTGATTAACCGAAACCCCGCCGGTCAGTAAGCCACCCACAGTCTGAAAGATTAAGCTGGTCCATTCGTAGTTCTGCTCAAGACTAAGGTTGAAGGCTTCCAAGAAACCTGGCTCGATCGTAGTAACCTCATAAGCACTCAACCCGACACCGATCAAACCAACATCTCCCACGAGGGCAGGCGTCACTTGGATTTCTTTTAGCGTGTCACGCCGCCGAATTGTGAGATCCAACGAGTGGTCAGCACTCGCGTTAATTCGGTCGACTAATTCTGCGCTGGTAACGGGATCCCCATTCAAGGCAACAATGACGTCACGAGACTCTATTCCCGCCAGGTCAGCCGGTTCACTCGGGGTAACACTGGTAATCTGCGGTTGGATAATCGGTTGAATGCCGAGGCCAGTTGAGGCCAACTCATTTTGAGAGTCTGAACTCACGTTGATGGTTCGGGTCGAACCACCATGATCACGTACGACGAGAGAAAACCCCTGCCCTCCCCGAATTCCAAGCGCCAAACTAAGTTCCTTCCAGGTGTCGGTCGCCTGGCCCTCAACACTTACAATTCTGTCCCCGACTTGAATTCCTTCTCGTTCGGCGGCTGACCCTGCCGTGACTGCCCCGACAATTGGCGGTTCTTCTTCGAAGGCTGGCCGATCTGCCCCCTGATACAGCACAAACGTCATCACGATGATCGCGAGTAGGAAATTCATTACCGGTCCCATAACTAATATCTGGAACCGCTCCCACTTCGACTTGGACATAAATTCGTCATCGGCACCGGTATGGTGGCCATCAGGATTTTCACCCGCCATCTTTACAAATCCCCCTAGGGGGATAGCACTGATGCAATATTCCGTGTCGCCCCGGCGAAACTTGACGATCTTGGGTCCGAATCCCACTGAGAACGTCAACACACGCACGCCGACCCTGCGAGCCGCCAAGAAATGGCCCAGTTCGTGCACAAGAACCAAGACCCCAATAACGAATCCAAATGCGAGGATAGTAGTCAATCAATACTCCGAGCCCAACCAATGCAAATCAATGAGTTCTAGACCAATCACTGCTCTTTCGATTCTATCCTGATGACGAGCTCACGTGAAAACCGACGCGCCCAAGCATCAACCTCGATTACGGAATCCAGGGACTCAACCTCAGACCAGCCTTCCCGCTCGCCACCCTCCAAAGCCTGCTCAATTAAGGACGAAATATCAAGAAATGAAAGGCGTCCCGCAAGGAACGCCTCAACGGAGATCTCGTTCGCAGCATTGAGAATAGCGGGGAGCGCAGACCCACCCTGTAAGGCATGGTACGCCAAATCAAGACAGGGAAATCGACTGACGTCAGGCTGGAAAAAATCTAGCCGCCCATGCGCCGTCAGATCGAGCGAGGGTAACTGAGTGTCCCACCGTTCAGGATACGACAACGCATACTGAATTGGCAGTCGCATGTCGGTCACACCTAACTGGGCGATCATCGACCCATCACATAACTCAACAAATGAATGCACAACCGACTGTGGGTGCACAACGACGTCAATGTGGTCAGGACCAATGTCGAATAACCATCGTGCCTCAATGACTTCCAATCCCTTATTCATCAACGTGGATGAATCCACAGTAATTTTTGGTCCCATATTCCAAGTCGGATGATTCAATGCGTCGTCAGGTGTAACGCTCCTTAGTTTGTCTGCAGACCAGTCTCTAAACGGTCCACCTGAGGCTGTCAAAATAAGTCGCTTAACCTCCCGAACGTCGCGACCATGCAAGCACTGATGTATGGCATTATGTTCGCTGTCGACAGGTAAGATCGTAGCGTCGTGAATCCTCGCTTCCTCCATCATCACGGACCCGGCCATAACCAGTACTTCCTTGTTGGCAAGCGCAATCGTTTTTCCGGCTCTGATCGCGGCCAGAACCGCTTGCAGGGCCGCCGTTCCAGACGTCGCGCAGAGCACAATGTCGACATCCGGATGCAGCGCCACCGCCTCGAGACCTTCAGATCCCGAAGGACCAAAAATTTCGCCAAGGTTTGTCACGGAACCCAACGCCTCTTTTACTTCCTCCATCGATCTTGGCGAACCCATCGCGACCAACTGCGGTTTAAACTGACAAACCTGTTGGACAAAACGGTCAACGTTTGCACCGGCAGCGAGGCCGACGACCTTCAGCCGGTCAGGGTGTGAAGCAACAACGTCGAGGGCACTACAGCCTATTGAACCCGTGGAACCAAGAATTGAAATTCGTTTCACCGATATGCCTTAACTCGTTAATACAACGACCGTATAGTAGACGGGGGCCGATAACATAAACCCATCTAGACGATCCAAGACCCCACCATGGCCAGGAATCACAGATGAAGCATCTTTGATCCCCGCGGTTCTCTTGAGACTCGACTCAAACAGGTCACCTGCGATACCTAGACCAGCCAGACTCGCTCCGAACAAGAGTCGAAACATGAGACTAATTTCTGGAAGCCACCAATGACCGCCCAGTCCCATCACGGTAATACCTGCTACAAACCCAAACACGGCACCCGCAATAGTTTTGTTGGGACTAATCGCAGGAGCGAGTGGACGTTTGCCGATGGCTCGTCCACCGTAGTACTGCAACGTGTCGCTGGCAACTACAGTTGCAATGAGTAAAAGAAGAACTTCCGGGCCAAACTGAAATCGAAGTGCTGCTAACACCCCAAGAGGAACTGCCAAATACAACAGACTCAATGTTGCGACCGACACCGACGTAACGGTCGACTGTCGCCTATGAGACAACTCGACGAGAATAATTCCCACAGTCGCCAGCATCAAAACAACTGGAAAAAAAACGGGAACCAGTACAAAAGCCGCACAAGTAACCATCGCTGCACTGGCTGTCACCGCCGGAGAAAATGACGCGCCTATCTTAGATCCTATTTCGGAATACTCCAGAACAGCGATAAGGAGAACCAGCTCTACGGCAGCCAGCGTCCAGACCGGCGCAAGAAACCAGACAACACCAGTAAGAACGGGAAGAAGGACAAGAGCACTGAGCAAACGGTTCATGCTTCTAACAAGAAATCCCTAGTGTCTCAAGGCGGCGGCTTCGGCCTTGATGCCACCATAACGGCGGTTCCGCTTTTGGTAGGCGAGAATGCCTTCAAGAAGGTGGCTAGACCGAAAGTCAGGCCACCTGGTTTCGGTGACCCAGATCTCAGAATATGCGATTTGCCACAACAAAAAGTTACTCACTCTCATCTCACCACTCGTACGGATCAATAAATCAGGATCGGGCTGTCCCGCTGTGTACAACAGTCTTTCGAACCGCGCTTCATCAAGATCTTTTGAACTCAAGCCCTGGTCAATCGCCTGCCGAGCCGCATCAACGATTTCTGCTCGACCCCCGTAATTGAGTGCAATATTGAACACCATTCCTGAGTTGGACTTGGTCTTCTGCTGACCAAGCATCAATTCGCTACGCACATCATTCGACAACTCCGTTTCCCGGCCTATTACATTGAAACGAATATTATTCTCGATCAGAGTCGTAAGCTCGAGACGAAGATACCTCTTGAGAAGTCCCATAAGCATAGAAACTTCAGCTGCCGGACGCTTCCAGTTCTCAATCGAAAAGGCATAAAGCGTAAGCACCTTGATGCCAAGTCGGGCTGACAATTCAACAACCTCGCGGACGGAGTCAATACCTACCCGATGCCCCTCAATCCGAGGCAAACCGCGTTCGGCCGCCCAACGACCATTACCGTCCATAATCACTGCAACGTGGGCAGGCAGACAGTCAAAGCGAAGCTGACGGGTTAGGTCGGCTTCCTTTGATTCTGTTGGAACCCACGCCAGAACTTCTTCAAGACTCATGGCCGGAATCGTCCACCAAGACAGATTAAGTTATTATAATAAAAGGTGTTAACAAGGTTAACAAGTGTCTGAATAATCTACGGATACCAAACACAACCCTAGCGCAGGCGCAGTTGGCCCTGCTAGGTCACGCGACTTAGCAAGTAGAACGTCTGACATATCGTTGGCCTCTCTTCTACCAAGGCCAACCTCGACCAGAGTGCCAACGATGGTACGCACCATATAGCGAAGAAAGCCATCGCCAACAACGTCAATCGTCACAATCCGCTCCGGGTTCAAACGAATTTCGATCGCAAAAACCGTGCGAACCGTCGTGTTGACCTCTGCGCCGGTAGTGGCCGTCTGAAATGACTTGAAATCGTGCCGGCCAATCAACGCAACGGCGGCCTGACGCATTACGGTCAGGTCCAGTGCATCCCCAATATGCCATGCAAACCGATGCTCCATGGGGTTAGGTACCGTTGCCCAGTTGATCCGGTATCGATATGACTTGCGACGTGCGTTAAAACGGGCGTGAAACAATCGTGAAACCGTTTCCACGTCTCGCACACGTATATCTTTTGGCAACTTGGCGTTTAGAGCACGTCTAAGTGCGGATGCTGTAATGCCATGCTCTATCTCGAAACTGGCAACCTGACCCAACGCATGAACCCCTGAGTCGGTCCGACCTGCGCCATGAACCGTAACATGATTACCTTCAATCTCTGCAACAGCTGTTTCCAGACCGGCTTGAATCGTATCGACACGAGGTTGACGCTGCCACCCTGCGTAATTGGTGCCGTCGTAAGCGATAGTTAATTTGAAAGTTCGCAAGCTACCAAGGACCAACCGAGGTCACAAAACGGGTCGAGATCCCGGTTTCATAATTGGGATGCCGCTAGCACACTGTGGGCATTGAGTCGGCTGGTGCGTCGGCCAGGATACTTCAGCAAGTGTTTCGAATCTGATGCCAAAATTTACATCGATACCGCCTCGATTTATCACTGACGCGACACCTACAACCTCTGCTCCAAGTTCGCGGGCAACGCTGATTGTTTCTCGAGTTGATTTGCCGGTCGTGATGACATCTTCAACAACTAGAACTTGTTCTTGCGGACGAAGCTGAAAACCACGTCGCAACGACATCTGCCCCTCACTTCGCTCCACAAAAATACCTGGCACTCCAAGTGCACGCGCTACCTCATGGCCAATGAGAAGTCCGCCGAGGGCGGGAGACAAAACCACAGTGGCTCTCCATTCCTCTACACGATGCGCAACCGCCAGGCCAAGTCTTTCGGCAAAATCAGGATGTTGTAACACCAATGCACACTGGAGATACCCGGGACTATGAAGCCCAGACGACAATTGAAAATGACCTTCCAATAGTGCACCGCACTGTGTGAATAGGTCGAGAACCTGATTGGATTTCATACGCTAGGAAGAACACTGTCCAATGTGATGGGGTGGGTTCATTATACAGGCTGACCGCGTGGAGGGGTGCCGCAAGATCGGTGATAGACTCGGTCTCGTGGTAGACCTGTCGGTCGTCATCATTGCAGAGAATGAAGCAAAAAACATTGCTGCCGCACTTGAATCGGTGCAATGGGTCGACGATGTTATCGTGGTTGATTCGGGAAGCTCAGACAGAACAATCGAAATAGCGAAACGCTATACCGAACGGGTCACAACCCGACAGTGGGAGGGTTACGGTTCTCAGAAAAATTACGCCACTGGCCTTGCCAATCACGATTGGGTCTTATCGATCGACGCCGATGAGCGTGTATCTAAGGAATTAGCAGAAGAAATTCAGGCTCTGATGCAATCCGGGGCAGCGATGCAGGGCTATCGTATCCCTCGAACAACCAGGTACCTCGGTCGATGGATCCGCTCTACGGACTGGTATCCCGACCGCCAGCTTCGCTTGTACGACCGCCGGGTTGCACAGTGGAACGATCGGTATGTCCATGAGTCAGTACGTGTCCAAGGTCGCGTCGGTTCGCTTCGTGCGGAACTTTATCACCGCTCGTACAGAGAAATCGGCGACCATCTTGCTCGGATGAATCACTACACGACACTCGCCGCGGCACAAATGATGACTGATGGCCAGAAAACTAACTGGCTTGACCTGATCGCTTATCCCCCCCTCGTGTTTTTCAGAAACTACATCTGGCGTAGAGGCTTTTCCGACTATTTGCCTGGGTTGATCGTTTCGTTAATGAATACGTATTACGTCTTCTGCAAATACGCCAAGCTGTGGGAACAACAGACGAAATCAAAAAGGACATCAGACTGACTCATGGTTTCGCTGCACGTGGACACCGCTCGGACGTGGCGGGGTGGTCAGAACCAAGTGCTACTCACTGTTCGAGGGCTCCGCGCACGAGGGCATGAAGCTACACTCATTGCCCATCCTGACGGAGAACTTCGCCGGCGACTGCGAGAAACAGACGACCTAATTCCGTTGACTCCACGGACAGAAATGGACGTTCTGGCAGGTTGGAAGCTTGCTCGCCTACTCCAAGAACGGCAGCCTGAGATCCTGCATGCCCACGACGCACACGCAGTCGCAGTTGCCGCGCTGGCTATGTCATTCGCAAGAAAAAGCATACCGACTCGTGTCGTGGCCTCCAGGCGGGTGATCTTCCAGTTGGGACAAAACATTTTCTCGCGCTGGAAATATCGCAGGGTCGATCGTTTTATCTGTGCATCTTCATTCATCCGGACGGCACTAGCCAACGAAGGTATCTCACCGAAACGACTTGATGTCGTTTACGAAGGCGTGGACTTAGTGAATTTGGACACCGCTCCTCGTGTCAACCTGCATGAAACGTTTTCTTTTCCAGAGGGTGCACCGATCGTGGGAAATGTAGGTGCACTCGATCCGGACAAAGGTCAGCGATATCTGATTAAAGCAGCGCAGTTGGTGATTCTGAAAATTCCTAATGCTCAATTCTTAATCGTGGGTCAAGGAGTGCTAGAAGCGACACTCCGCCGGCAGATCAAGAGTTTAAATCTTGAAAAACAGGTGCTACTGACTGGATTTCGATCGGATGTGTTGTCATTACAAAAGGGATTCGATGTCTTTGTAATGAGCTCCCTGAGCGAAGGTTTGGGAACGTCAGTAATAGATGCCATGGCATGTGGTCGGCCAGTCGTTGCGACTAACGTTGGTGGCTTGCCCGAACTGGTTGACCCAGGAAAAACAGGACAGTTGGTTTCACCTCATGACCCGCAGTCTCTTGCAGAGGCGATTCTAAGAATTCTTCAGGACAAGACTCTTCAAGTGCGCTATGGCCACACCGCATCCAGACGGGCACGTCAACTCTTTAGTGCCGAGCGGATGGTTGATGAGACCGTTGAGGTTTATCATAGGATGGCAGGCACACTCCCCGTAACGGACAATCCTGGTCCCGCTGCGGCCGGCTAAATCCGCAGGCATTCTGCATGCCCAAGTGACACATTGAGAAGTCATATTTCACTGGATCATCAGGGTCTAGTCGTCGGAGATTCTTCGTAATTTCCGTTGCCATCCGCCAACCAGGACTCCTATATGAGGTCAGTCTTAAACACTGACTAACTCGAATAACATGCGTGTCGAGCGGTACTACAAGCTTGGAACGATCAACTTTTGACCATACCCCACAATCCACGCGGTCGTGCCGAACCATCCAACGAAGAAAAAGATTCAGTCGCTTACACGCACTCCCAGCCGATGGCTTTGGAAAAAAGTACCAGACGCCGGGGGAGGTCTTCAGGTCACGATAGACCAGACTAAGGTCAACTGTCCGCACGCGCGTGCAGAAGTTGTCAAGTGCCGAGCCAATATCCTCAGCCTCTCCATCGTAACCTCGAAGGAAGAACTGTTCGATGGACCCCTCGCTCTCAAGTATGTGGCGTAACACCGCAAGAAGTGCCACCAAGTCATGTCCACGTATCCAGCGATGGCGAAGTTCCTTAATCCGCCGATTGGCACGACGTAGGTTGAATTCACGTACGAACGAGGAGGGAGACCGGCCCATCTCCGATAAGAGGGCTTCGACGGACTTAATTACAGTGGTTACCCGTCCAAACGCGAGCCCCGACGCAAGAAAACCGACGATTTCTTGATCCGCTGGATCGGAATAACGATGAACAAGCTGGATGGGATCGGTAAAATCTTGCTGGCTGTCAGCATCCAAATACAGTCGATCCAGTACGATTCGGACCGAATGTAACCGCTGGTCTGTAGTTCGATCTCGCAGCACTGACAACTTTCACTTCCTGGCAACCCGCAGTGACCCAAGCGCTAGAACGCTGTAACTGGAACTCCAGTTACACAAAGAGGACACTCGCCAACTCGAAAATTCTTTGGAGCCTTGTACTCGGCAAGCGCGATATGAGGAAACTTTGAATCGACAAGCGCCTCTAGGCGGTCATGTATGACCACTGCACCAATTACTACACCACCAGCCTCGGCGACCAACTCAGCACAATATTGCAGCGTCTTCCCAGTATTACGGACATCGTCAGCCAGAAGAACATGCTTGCCCGACACAAGTCGGGCGTAAGTTTGTCTGAGTATTAACCCGGTAGTCCGGTCAACGGTAAACGGTGCGAACTTACACGGCGCATGCACAAGACTCCGTCGACCATCAAGTAGTCCAGCAATTGTATGTGCCAGTAGAGCTCCACCCGTCGCTGGCCCAGCCACTACTTCAGCCTGATTAATTAACTCTCCCGGTAGAAGATCAATTAAATCCTGAGCCAAGCGCCAAAGAAGAGAGGGTTCTTGAAACAGTTGATGAGGATTGACATATGCAGAACCGTGATAACCGTTGCCATAGTCGAAATGCCCGTCAACCATTAGCATTTCACAGCGTTGGAGGTTACGTAGAGCTTCCCGGCGAATGTCTTCTTCCCGCTGGGTCGCCGGAGGCGAATCACGCTTCATCGACAAAGTCTCACTATTTGATTTTCTTCCATAATCCAACTAAAACCCTCTGAGCTCAATTTCACTGGCCCGCAGCCACTTCACCTAAGGCCTCAGCACCCGTAACGCCACTAGCTTTGTAAACCATCCTACCTCGGACCATCGTACCGGCCACCGCACCCTGCAACCTCCAACCATCGAAGGGCGTGTTTCGTCCTTTCGATCGAAACGCTGCTGCTGAAACTTCAACGGTCGACTCAGGTGCAAGAAACGTGATGTCGGCAGGCTTTCCTACTTGCAGGCCGCCCGCCTCCAGACCTAGAACACGGGCAGGGTTAACGGCCAAAAGCTCTATTATCCGTGACAATGAGAGAGTCCCTGTGTGCAACAATCGGTCAAGAACCAACGGCACCGCTGTTTCGAGGCCGACAATTCCAAATGGAGCGCTATCAAATTCCACAGCTTTTTCGTCTGCGTGATGCGGTGCATGATCTGTAGCGATGACATCAATGCTGCCATCCACAAGACCTTGGATCATCGCATCCCGGTCAGCTATTTCACGCAATGGCGGATTCATCTTGAGGTTGGTGTCGTAGCTTAAGCTTTCATCCGTCAACACAAAATGATGTGGCGTCACCTCACACGTCACCGAAACATCGCGGTCCTTTCCCGATCGAACTGCTCGAAGCGAGCCTCGGCTGCTCATATGAGCAACGTGGACATGCCCACCCGTAAGTTCGCTCAATGAGACATCACGCTCGACCATAATTGATTCTGCCGCACCCGGAATACCCCTAAGACCAAGGACAGAGGCCTTATAACCTTCGTTTGCCGACCCATCACCCTTTAAGGACGGGTCCTCGCAGTGATTGATAACAGGCATGTTGAACATGGACGCATATTCGAGGGCTCGACGCATTAAAAGACTGTCCGCCACCGGGTGTCCGTCGTCAGAAACCGCCACACACCCTGCTCGATGTAATTCACCAAACTCGGTCAAATGCTCGCCCTTCGATCCAATCGACACGGCGCCAATCGGATAGACTTGGGACAAGCCAGCCTCTTCGGCTCTTCGAAGAATCAACTCAGTCACTCCACTATGGTCGTTTACCGGTTCGGTATTGGGCATACAGGCCACTCCCACAAAACCACCGGCTACAGCTGCTTGCACCCCAGTTGCGACAGTTTCCTTGTGTTCTTGGCCGGGCTCTCGAAGGTGTACGTGAATATCTACCAGCCCCGGACACACCACTACCGACGACGGCACTTCAATAACGGTTTCGTCATCGCAAGGCAGACCTTTGTCGATCTGCGAAATCAGACCATCTTCGATCTTGACATCAAAGATCCCATCTCGACGATGCTTAGGATCGACAACACGTCCTCCCTTGAGTAGCAAGGAACCCGATGCCAAAGAGTTGGCGTGGTCAGGCATGATCAGCCTCCCCCTCAGACCCAGCTAGTAAATACAGAATCGCCATCCGAACCGCCACACCGTTTGAAACTTGCTCCAAAATCACCGAGCCAGGCCCATCCGCAACTTCTGAAGAAATTTCAACACCCCGATTCAACGGACCTGGGTGCAAAACAATCGCATCCGCTTTGGCTAACCGAAGTCTGTCTCTAGTGAGACCAAAAAGCCTAAAATATTCCCTTGCCGACGGAAAAAAATGCCCGCGCATTCGCTCGGTCTGAATTCTGAGCATCATGACCACATCCGCTTCACTCACCGCCGCATCGACCGACGTTGTGGCTGTGACTCCAAAGCGATCGATCCCACGAGGCATCAATGTAGCCGGACCAGACACCCAGACTTCCGCACCTAAAGCGTTCAACAGAAGCACATTTGACCGCAGCACCCGGCTGTGTAGCAGGTCACCAATAATCGCAACTTTCTTGCCCTTGATAGAAGGCTTGTGTTCACGAATCGTTAGTGCGTCCAGAAGTGCCTGAGTCGGATGCTCATGCATTCCGTCCCCGGCATTAATGATTCGAGAGTTGCTGATGTCTGCAAGCATGTGGCATGCCCCAGAAGCACCGTGCCTCACAACGATCATGTCAGGCGCCATAGCCTCAATATTTCTAGCGGTATCCGCAAGTGTTTCACCCTTCAATAAACTTGATGTCATCGCGGCGATGTTCAGCGCATCAGCACTGAGCCGCTTTTCGGCAATTTCAAATGACGCGCGGGTTCTTGTACTTGGTTCAAAAAACAAGTTCACCACCGTCTTCCCTCGGAGCGTGGGCACCTTCTTAATCGGACGTGTCCCAACCTCCTTCATAGCCCGCGCTGTCTCCAAGATCAGGAGAATTTCTTCTAGTGACAGGTCGGAAATACTGAGAAGATGTCGCGACCTCAGTTTCGGTCGCTTGACATTTGCGTCAATCGAAGAAATTGAATCACCTTGTTCATTCACGTGGTCTCTCCATCAACCACCTGAATTTCGTCAATCCCATCGACCTCAACCAGCTTGACCCGAACACTCTGCTTCGGCGCAGTGGGAAGGTTTTTGCCGACATAGTCCGCCTTGATCGGTAATTCTCGATGGCCACGATCAACTAGAACTACGAGTTGTATAGATTGCGGACGCCCGAAATCTACCAATGCATCCAGCGCCGCCCGGACGGTCCGACCGGTGTAGAGAACGTCGTCGACTAAAAGGATCCGCCGGTCATCAATAGAAAATGGGATCTGAGTTTCGCGAAGCAGTGGTTGAGGTCCGACCGTTTGTCGCATTAAGTCATCTCGATACAAAGTAATATCGAGTGCACCGCAAGGAATCTCTCGCTCGACAATCCCCTGCACGTTCTTAGCAATCCGCTCGGCGATCGGCACTCCACGCGTACGGACTCCGACGATTGCCAGTTCCTCGACGGCACGATTCCGCTCGACAATCTCGTGGGAAATACGCATCAGCGCCCGCCCGATTCGATCAGCCTCCATCACCGTAGGCAAAATCGACCTCGCGTAAGCTGATATTTAAGAAAAAACGACGCCTGAAAACAAAGGGGGGGGGAGGGCCTCGGCCCTAGACACACAGTCTTACTTCGAAAGTGGTTAGTCAGGTTCAAAATACCCTCTTCGTGATCTCGCCGGGTCACCGTTAAAGAGATTGGAAGAATCCTATCAGGTTCAGCACTCATCGGCCAGACTATGAATGCTGGTCGTGTTCAGGAGAAAACTGGGCTGCTTATGTTCTTTATCGAGAGAAGTGCCGAGGACAGTAGCAAATGTCTCGGTTCTATTCGGAATCGGAGAAAACCCTTCAGGTATACTCCCGGCCATGCCGATAGATGTTGATGCAGTAGTCTTATCAAATAATCGGCTCTCCCCGAATTACAACGTGGTCGCTATTGCAGCTCCAGAGATCGCCACGCAGACTCGACCCGGACAATTCGTCATGATCAAACAGGCCCTAGACTCAGAACCGCTTCTGCGAAGACCATTTTCAGTCTTCGAAATCTTGCGTGATAAGGATAGGGAACCACAAGGGCTATCCCTGCTCAACAAACCGGTCGGCACGGTCACCCGAAAACTCTTCAAAATTGAAGCCGGGGAACGTCTCCGCTGTCTAGGACCATTGGGTCAACCCTTTTCGATTGTCAGTTCTCCGGAAGCAGCTTGGATGGTCGCAGGTGGTGTTGGTCTGGCGCCGTTCCTGACCCTTGCCGAAACACTACGCGAACAGACGGTCGAAACCACTCTTTTCTATGGTGGCCGGTCGACGGACGATTTATGTTACCTAGAGCAATTCAAGCACCTAGGTGTACGCCTTGTATTAGCGACCGAAGACGGTAGCCGGGGTGAGACTGGTTTAGTAACGCTTCCGCTTGCACGCGAACTTCAATCCACATCGGTAGACAAACCTCTCACCTTGTACGCCTGCGGCCCAACGCCAATGATGCGAGTGGTCGCAGAACTGGCACACACCCATGGGAGATCATCAGAAGTCTCATTGGAGCCTGTAATGGGGTGTGGTCTAGGGGGATGCTACAGCTGTGTAGTACCCATTCACTCGCAATCGAACAATACGTCGTCACAACTGGTCCGGTCGTGTCGGGAAGGGCCCGTATTCGGCGGCGACCAAGTTGTGTGGACTGCCCTTCCATGACTGTAACTTGATCATGAACTCTGTAGATCTAAGTGTGCAATTGGGAACGGTAAGGCTACCTAATCCGTTAGTGGCTGCAAGCGGATGCTTCGGATACGGTCTTGAATACGCGGATGTCGTCGACCTGTCCACTCTTGGAGGCATTGCGGTCAAAGGGCTCTTTCTAGACGAACGCCAAGGGCACCCTCCTCAACGAATCGTCGAAACGCCCAGTGGCATGTTGAATGCCATTGGCCTCCAAGGCATCGGAGTCCACCGCTTTATCGATGACCAACTTCCGATGCTTCGTGAGCACGGAGTCAATATCTTTGTAAATATTTGCGGTTCGACAATTGACGAATATGCAGAGCTTGCGCGGATTCTTTCTGGCACAGAAGGTGTAGCGGCCCTTGAGTTAAACATCTCCTGTCCTAACATCAAGGAAGGCGGCATTACTTTCGGGTGCAACTTGAGCGGCACCTACGACGTTGTAGCAGCTGTACGAAAAGTCACTAACTTGCCCGTAATTCCCAAGCTCACACCCAATGTCACAGATATCGCTTCCTTTGCCCGCGCAGCCGAAGAAGCCGGGGCCGATGGACTGTCCTTGATAAATACTTTCTTGGCTATGGCCATCGACGTGGAAACGCGGCGGCCAAAATTGTCTAACGTTGTCGGTGGTCTTAGTGGTCCCGCCATCCGACCAATCGCAATTCGTATGGTTCATCAATGCCGCCAAGCGGTAAAAATCCCCATTATGGGAATGGGTGGCATTGCGAGCGCAGATGATGTTGTTGAATTCATGATTGCAGGCGCGGACGCTGTACAAATTGGAACCGCAAACTTCGTGGACCCCTTTATTTGGTCGAAACTCTTGAAAGGTCTCACTGAATATCTGCAGCGTCACGGCCACGTGTCAGTCCGAGATATCGTCGGTTCTATTGACCTCTCTGAGTCACAGACAAACACTGATCAGACATGGACCAGCTTCTAGTTGCCCTTGACGTAGATTCATCCGATCGCGCCTTCGAACTTACCGACCAACTTCGAGACGTAGCCGGAGGCTTCAAGATTGGCAGCCGGCTGTTTTGCACTGAAGGACCCCAACTGGTCCGAGACTTGGTCTCCTCGGGACACCGGATTTTTCTTGATCTCAAGTATCACGACATCCCGACTACCGTCGCCACTGCGGTACGTGCAGCTTCGGAACTCGGTGTCTGGATGGTGACGGTCCATGCCTCGGGAGGACACGACATGCTGGTAGCGGCCAAGGAGGCAGCAGCACGGGTGGAAGGTGGTCCAAAGGTAGTGGCCGTCACCGTACTCACGAGCTTTGATGACCGCAACCTACATAGCTTGGGTGTTTCACGTTCTGTGCGGCAACAAGTTGAATCGCTGGCACAACTTTCAAAATCAGCCGGAATTGATGGAGTCGTGGCCTCACCACTAGAGATCGAGTTAATTAGGAAAGTATGTGGTGATGAGTTTATCGTGGTAACACCCGGCATCAGAAATCCTACGACCGACAAACTGAACGACCAAAAACGAACGATGGATGCGACCTCAGCAATTCAAGCCGGCGCCAGTTACTTGGTCGTTGGACGACCTATCACTGCGGCGGTCGACCCTCTCAACGCAGCCTTAGATATCAGGCAACAGATTTCGAGGCATGGCTGAGCTCACTTTATACACACGTCAAGGGTGTCACCTTTGCGACATAATGAAGTCGGTCATCGACCAGGCAGGTCTCAAACATCCGATCGGATTGACCGAAATTGACATCTCAATCCGACCTGATCTGGAGGAAAACTTCGGCAACGATATCCCGGTCCTACTATGTGGTAATCGTATTCTCGCACGGCACCGAATTTCGGTTTCACAATTGATCGTGCAGTTGACCGTGTCGTCTGTAGCGCCACGCAAGACAAAAAAATCGGGTAGCGAACTTAGCTCAAGCTCACCACCCGATTTGAACTATTTTAAAAAATAAGTTCTTAACTCGCGCTACTTCGCCGTGACAATGAAGTGGCCACGTCGGTTACGCGACCAACACCCTTCCTGCGAATCGTTACAGAAAGGTTCTTCTTCACCCTTGCTAAGAGTCCGGACGCGATTACCTGGAATTCCAAGACTCACAAGATAATCTCGAACTGCAGCAGCCCTCTCATCACCCAACGAAAGGTTGTACTCGTTCGTGCCTCGCTCGTCACAGTGCCCCTCAATCATGATCCGTGTAGAAGACCATCTCCTGAGCCAATCGGCGGACCGTTGCAGTATCCGTCGAGCCTCGGGCAAAATCTCGGCTTCATCGTAGTTGAAGAAGACAGGATCAAGCGGCGAAGTGCTATTCAACTCCTCTAAGCTCATCCGCTCAAACAACTCTTCCTCTGTGGGAGGAGGAGGCGGCGGCGGCGGCGGCGGCGGAGGAGGCGGCGGCGGCGGCGGCGGCGGCGGTTCTGGAGCCGGCGGAGGAGGCGGCGGCGGCTCAGGTGGGGGATTAGAAGAACATGCGACAGCGCCGACGAATACGGCGCAAAGAGCTAAAGCCGTCAGGTTTCGCCATCCGTATTTCATAATTCTCTCCATATAACCTGAACATATCCTGCCATTGTTAAGTAATTAATACTACGCTAAAGTTCTCAATCGATACACGATAAGCGCTCGTGACCTTACATATTGTAGCCGAAACCTGTCAATAAGATGCCACCCCTTAGGCACCAACTAACTCCGAGGGCCTATTCATCAGCCTTAATCGCTTGCCCAGCCTGATTAGCGATCATCAATCATGACCGTCAGGGTCGACCGGCTGGCGTGTGGCTTCAATCACCAATTCGACGGGATTTACCTTGGAAACCACAAGGCTGGCTGCACAGACAGCACAAATCAACTGGTCGCCCATGTCAACGTCAAACTCGTCTAACGCATCTGACTCAATCTCAACGTCGCATTCTGGACATCTACTAGCCATATAGCCACGGCACCAACGTTAAGGGAAAATATCCAGTAAATTCTATAAGAAATCCTGATGACACAACTATCGTCCTCACCGAGGACCATCATCGTCGCCGTCGGAGATATCCGTACGAGGAAGCGATTTTCGACCGCTCTTGAACACGCAGGCCACAACACACTTGAAGTGACGTCAGAAGATGAATTAATTGCCCAGACAAGCAGGTCTCAACCTGCGGCTGATCTTGTGGTGCTTGACCTGCAAATTTGGAGTCCTCATACCCACGTTGCGCAAGCCTTCAAAACCCGTGCCGTAAAAGCTACTATCGTCATTCTCAGCGGTTCGGTCAGAAGCGCAGCTGAAGTTAGAGAACTCTCAAATCTCGGTATTCACTCATTTATCAACGAACACTGTGCCGAAAAACAAATCGTTCCGTCCCTAGTTCCCAGACTGTTCCCAGATAGTTTCGACCGTCGTACTAGCACTCGTGTGACGCTGAACCTTCCGGTCACTTTTCGTTCTGCTGATACTGTCGCAGCCTCTCAGACACTTAATGTAAGTAAGGGCGGCTTAGCGGTGCGAACCCTCGCACCGCTCGACGTTGGAACAAAAGTGCTGCTGCAATTTCGGCTACCCGGTTCATCGCGTAATATAGAGGCGGCATCGCGCGTGGCTTGGAGTAACCATAGGACCGGAATGGGGCTCCAGTTTGAAAGAGTCGAAGCGTCTGAGCAATCTGAGATCGACCAATTCATCGGCCAACAAAACCGTGAGCCGCCGGTCTCTATTTGATGAAGGTAGGCTTGTTGAATGCAGGCAGAATCAAAAGAAACCCGTATTGACACCGCTAATCTGTGCACTTATCTTATATTGACGGCCTGTCGATGTAATGCGCTTCTCTTCTGTATGTTACGGTTGACGGGTGCCAACGAACCGACGGTCCACCTTCGACATGTAGTCGCCTAAAGGTAAGCGCGAGAGTTTCCCGAAATAGATCAGAGACAGCTGCAAGGAGTTTCCTGAGTGATTGAGGTTCAGAACGTCACAAAACGATACGGCAGCTTCACCGCAGTGGATGACGTCAGCTTTAGAGTTGAGCCGGGTGAGATTCTAGGCTTTCTCGGACCTAATGGCGCGGGAAAGACGACGACAATGCGAATTCTCACGGGCTGCATTCCAGCTACCGAAGGTAGAGCACTCATCGCAGGCTTCGACATCTTCGACCAGCCCATTGCAGCTAAGCAGCGTACGGGATACCTTCCAGAAACGCCACCGCTGTATCCAGAGATGACCGTTCAAGAATATTTAACCTTTGCCTCAAGAATTAGTGGCGTTAAAGCATCGGACCGGACCAACCGAATCAAATTTGTTATGGCCCGGACTAACGTGACAGATGTTGCCAACCGACACTGCGGCAAACTGTCGAAAGGATATCGACAACGCGTTGGACTCGCACAGGCGATTTTGCATGACCCAGACGTGCTAATTCTGGATGAACCAACGGCCGGTCTGGATCCTAAGCAAATCAGTGAAACACGCGAACTGATCAAGGATTTGGCTGGAGACCACACCATCATTTTAAGCACCCACATTCTTCCAGAGGTGGAACACACATGCACACAGGTAGTCATCATCAAGACGGGGCGCGTTGTAGCGGTCGATACTCTGGAAGGCCTTAAACAGCGTCTCGCTGGATCGGAGACGGTTCGCCTGGAAATCGCTACACAGGGCGCCGACCCTACAGCAGCACTTTCACAGGTCGATGGTGTGACCAGTGTCACCGTTAATTCCAGTAAAGACGGTACGAGCATCGTCGAAGTCCAGACAGCCCAAGGTGGTCAGGTAAGGCAACATCTAGCTAATGCTGTGGTCTCCAATCGGTGGGGACTCCTCGAGCTACGTCGAGATAAGATGGGTCTGGAAGACGTCTTCCTTGAGTTGACTACACAGGACGAGGCGACTGCTGCTGCAGAGACTGTGGCGTCCGAAGAGCCGGATTCCTCTCTGCCGTCCTGAGGCTAAAGACTAATGAGCAACATTCTTGCAATTGCCCACAAAGAGCTCAAATCCTACTTCGTCTCGCCAATAGCCTATGTAGTCGTGGGGCTATTCGCCGTGCTCTTTGGTGTATTTTTCGTCAGTTCGCTCAGCTTTCTGCTCCGCATCAGCCTGCAGGCGGCCATGATGCAAGGTGGTGCTCCGCCTATCAACATCAACGAGTACCTGATTCGACCGCTACTAGGTAACACAGGGGTAATCATGCTGTTTGTACTCCCGATGATCACCATGCGATCGTACGCGGAAGAAAAACGCTCAGGAACTATTGAATTGCTCATCTCATCGCCGCTGACAGATTGGCAGATCATCTTGGGAAAATTTCTTGGTGCGCTCTGCCTATTTGTCTTAATGCTGGCAGTCACTGGAATTCATATGGCAGTTCTTTTTTGGTACGGAGAACCTGAGTTGGCACCGATTTTAAGTGGTTATTTAGGGCTTTTTCTGATGGGCGCATCGTTCATCTCGATCGGCCTGCTGATTTCCAGTACGACCAAGAACCAGGTTGTGGCCGGTACAGTGACGTTCGCGGTGCTCCTTTTGTTTTGGGTCATCAGTTGGTTGGGTGACCCCGCTGGCGGATCGACAACTAGCCAAGTACTTGCCTACCTGTCTGTTCTAGACCATTTTGACGACTTCTCGAAAGGCGTCATCGACACGAGCCACCTGACGTACTACGCCAGCTTCATCATCTTCGGATTATTTTTGACAGCTAAGTCAGTTGACAGTGAACGCTGGAGAGGGTGAGACCCGATGTCTGAGAAAATTTCTGAAATCCTTGGTTGGGTAGGCATTGCGATCGTCGGCGCAGCCGTGGTGGTCAGATTTGCCCTGCCAGACCAACAGGAGGTGGCGACGCGGTTAGCGGTTGCCGGCCTTATCTTTATTGCGTTGTACTTTTACACACAGCGGCGTGCCATCGTTCGTTTCGTAGGAGTCCGCCAAGCCCGATATGGCGCTTTAGCAACCTCAAGCGTCATTCTTGCCCTGGGCATCCTTGTTGCGATTAACTTCATTCTCTTGCGTCAGAACAAACGATGGGATCTGACGGCCGGTAGTCAATACTCACTGTCAGACCAAACAGTTCAGATTTTGGAGTCGCTTGAATCACCCATCCGCATTGTCGTGTTCGCACGGGACGTTGAATTTCCGGCATATCGTGATCGCCTAGCGGAGTATGAGTACCGATCGTCCCAGGTATCACTTGAGTTTGTAGACATAGACAAGGAACCCCTGCGAGCGAGGCAGTACGACGTCCAGGCGTATGGCACCGTTGTCTTCGAATACGAGGACCGTATTGAACGAGTGCTTTCTGATGCCGAACAGGAACTAACCAACGGCCTCATCAAGGTCATCGAAGGTGAAGAACAACGTGTCTACTTCATCCAAGGTCATGGTGAAGGACTGCCAGAAGGCACAGACCGTGATGCATACGGAGGATTGGGTGAAGCGCTCCTACGGGACAACCTGGCGGTCGAGACGGTCGTCCTGGCTCAAACCGGCCAGGTGCCTCCAGACGCCTCTGTCATCATTGCAGCTGGCCCGGAGACCGACTATCTGCCAGGCGAAATAGACGCTCTTCGGACTTATCTTGAGAACGGTGGAAAGGCGCTGTTCTTACTTGACC
>Ga0310121_10000178_pt1 | contig 67571 bp, 58 predicted proteins | sample CB27_Tmax_986_MG_FD_203504 | JGI IMG/M metagenome (GOLD analysis project Ga0310121, IMG submission 203504) | Marine microbial communities from Western Arctic Ocean, Canada - CB27_Tmax_986 | ecosystem: Environmental > Aquatic > Marine > Oceanic | place: Canada: Western Arctic Ocean | collected... | reverse complement strand
GTACGACCGGATTCGAGAACAGGGTGTTCATGGCGGCTGAGGCAGGGATTCCTTGCGGATTCTTTCACGAAACGAATTTGTTGTGATGGCTGAGTCTGATTTTACTTCCATCGGGGCGTACTTACCACACTCAGGGTACGACAATTCCGCTACGAAGCGGGCTCAGGGGTACTTTTCGGCAGTGTGGTGGTTTTCCGGTAGGGCCTGGGAAACCGTGCAAAGCCGGCGGAACAGATGTCAGTCTGCAGCTTGGATACGCTGCGAAAATCCTTCGCTGTGAAGATACCGGGAAGGGGACCCGCGGATGTTGTTTCAGCAACGGCCGTCTGGCGACACCGTACTTACCACATTTTTTTACGACATGCGTCTGGTTGAGAACGACGGATTGACTCTTTTTGGCCATCGGTCAGACTAGGACGAGTTTGCGGTATGGTCCGGAAAAGACTGAAAGTCAATCCGCTGGACTACTAAACCATCAAGTAAACCATCAAGTACTACCTGTCCGGAGCTTTGGTATGACTTTTAAAAGATGGTTACATGTTACAGCCTCTGCCTGTTGGTTCGGAACATGTCTGGGCATCTGTGGTTGTCAGGACAGCGATTCATTTTCATGGAAAAGCATTCTGTCGACCAAGGCCGACCGGAATGTTCCAGAAAGCGTTGCATCGTCTGCGGAGGCGCAGTCAGATGCAACCGCGGAGCGGGAGTCTCCCCGGGAAAACATTCCTGGTAACGCGAATTCCGGGTCAGTGAATGTCACCACCGACCACTCAACTTTTCCTGCGCAAGCCAGTTCACAGGACCGTCCCGTCTCCGGAGGTTCTGGAACTCAGCAGCACAACCATTTCCCGGACGATTCCCCGTCAGCGACGGAAATTCCGGTTTCATCCGCCTCATCGACCGATCATGCGCCCGGCAGCCGGGTCTCTTCGAACATTCCAGCCGGGACGTCAGCAACGAAGCTGAGCATTCGACTGTTCACGGCTGTGGCTTTGGCTCAAACCTTACCGACGGGAACGGCGATGGGGTTCAGTGCCGAGTATCAGGTCTCCGGAGGATCTCTGAACTCTGCGGCACAGTATGCCTGGAGGATTCAGCGGTCTGACGGCGAACAGATGGCGTTTTTGATCCCGCAGTTGAAGTCCAGTGGTCAGTTACAAACATTTGTCAGCGGCTGGCGCCCCCGGCAGGGTCCGTTCACTTCGCAAATTGTAGAAGTGGTTGCTGACGGATCGCAGCATCCTGTTTCAAGGTCCGTTTCACATCGATGAACCGGGTTTGCCACTGGACGACTGATCGCGGCGCTAGGGGCTGGTTTCATCCGCCGGGTGCAGCGGGAACAACCTCTGACCCGTGGTCAGCCAAACCGCTCGGGACGAAACGGCCGGGGATCGACGCAGGGAGTGTCCCCGGCGATCAGGTCGGCGACAAGATGTCCACTTGCCGCCGCCAGAGTGAGTCCCAGCATCGCGTGTCCTGCTGACAGGGTGAGGTTTTCCCAGCGATGATGCCGCCCGATGATCGGCAAGCCGTCCGGTGTGCACGGCCGCAGTCCGCGCCAGATCTCGACAACCTTTGGCTCTTCAGGAATATTGAAAAACTGGCGGGCTCCGTGGACGATGGCTCGAACTCGTCGTTCGGTAATGGATTCGTCGAGACCGCCGAACTCCATCGTGCCTGCCAGACGCACGCTGTTCGCACGTGGTGTGACCCCGACTTTGACTTCGTTAAGCAGCACGGGAACCTTCGGGAGGGGGTCGAAGGTTTCGATGGTCACCCCGTATCCTTTACCGGCCTGGATGGGAACATTCAATCCCAGGGGCCGGGCCAGTCCTGGCGACCAGGACCCACCGGCAAGAACGAACTGGCCCGCCCGGAATGTTCCCCGAGTTGTCCGGACGGCGTCGATGCGTCGGTTGCTGAGTTCCCAGTCGATCAGTTCGGTTTTGGGTTCTATTCGTGCTCCTTGTTCTTCTGCCAGTTGCAGGAGAGTCTGGACGACGGACAGCGGCTCGGCGTGTGCGTCACCTTCGAAGTACGTACCACCGATGACGGAGCAGGTGATTGCAGGTTCGATTGTCAGGACCTCGTCTTTGTCCAGGACCCGGCCTTCGACACCGTAGGGGCGCAGGGTCTCCATTTCGTACACGGCATGGTCCAGGCCTTTTTTCGTCCGGCAAGGATAGAGACCACCGTATTTCTTCAGCTGCATGTTGGCAGCGGCGGACTCTTCGATTTCGTCGTAAAGCGCCCGGCTCCTCAGGGACAACATTGTGAGCGCATCGACTGCATGATGCATCTGTTTCTGTGTGGAACAGCGGGCGAAACGCAGCAGCCAACGGACCATCTGCCAGTTGCAGCGAGGTTTGATGTAAAACGGGCTGTCGGGGTCAAAAAGCCAGCGAAACCCCTGGAAAATTGCGCCGGGCATTGGAAGCGGAAACGAGTGGCTGGGTACGATCAAGCCACCGTTGCCATACGAGCAGCCGTGCCCGACCTCGCCCTTGTCGATCAAGGTCACTTTTGCGCCACGGCCCGTCAGGTAGTAGGCGCAAGCCGCACCGACGACTCCTCCGCCTACGACCAGGATGTCGTCTTTGATTTGCATGTGCGGTGTACTCTTTTTGGTTCGGCGTGGACGTGGCGGTCGAGGTCACGTATTGTACACGGGCGCGAACACGTTGTTGAGAGCTTCCCCTATGTCGAAACAACCTTTGGGCGAGCCACTGGCCCAGTTTGGTGGTGCCGCCGACGATTTTACGACACGCCCGGTCATCGCTGGCCGCAGGGGGGTGGTTGCGTCCGGGCATTATCTCGCCAGCGAAGTTGGCATGCACATCCTGCGTGGCGGTGGCAATGCTGTTGACGCAGGTGTGGCCATGGGTTTTTGCCTGGCTGTTCTTGAGCCGCATCTGAACGGGATTGCCGGTGAATCGCCGATTCTCATCCACCACGCCGCGTCGAAACGCGTGGTCGCGATCAACGGTCAGGGTGTGGCTCCGCGGGCTGCCACGATCGACTGGTTTTCGGAGCGGGGTTACGGACTGATACCCGGTGACGGGTTGATTGCCGCCACGGTGCCCAGTCAACCCGACAACTGGATCACCGCGTTGACGCAGTTCGGTACGATGTCGCTGGAGACCGTGCTGTCACCGGCGATCGACTTGGCGCGTAACGGTTTCCCGATGTATCACGGACTGCGGACGGCGATCGATAAGTGTCGAGAGCGATTTGCGGCCGAGTGGCCCGGTTCGGCCGCGATTTACTTGCCCGAAGGTTGCGTGCCCCGCTGGGGAGATAAGTTCGTCAATCGCGCTTGGGCGGACAACATGGAATTGCTCGTGCGGGCTGAACGATCGCACCTGGGGCAAGGTCGTTCGAAGGCACTTGCTGCCGCGCGCGACGTATTTTATCGGGGGCATGTCGCCGAACGGATCGCCGAGTTTTGCGATCGGACCACGGTGCGCGACGCGACGGGAGGAGAATACGGCGGACTCCTGAGGTACGAGGACCTGGCGGCGTTTCACTGCGAGGTCGAAGAGCCCGTCAGCGTTGACTACCATGGTCTTGATGTCTGGAAGTGCGGTCCCTGGACGCAGGGCCCCGTATTTCTGCAGATGCTGAGATTGTTGGAAGGGTTCGACCTTGGTGGACTGGGTCATAATTCACCGGACTACATCCACACCTGGATCGAGTGTGCCAAGCTGGCCTTTGCCGACCGCGAGTTCTACTACGGCGATCCGGCGTTTGCCAATGTGCCGCTGGACCTGCTCTTGTCGCGCGCCTACGCCGAACAGAGGCGACAACTGATCGATTCTTCCAGGAGTTCGTTGGAACTTCGTCCTGGTGATCAGGCGCCGCGGCCACTAAAACTCATTCTGGGGGATGACCGCTCCTACAACGGCGATACGACACACGTTTGCGCCATTGATTCACAGGGCAACATGATCGCAGCGACCCCCAGTGGCTCCTGGATTCCCAGCAATCCGGTCATTCCCGAACTCGGATTTCCACTTGGAACAAGGGCGCAGATGTTCTCACTCGACCCGGAGCATCCCAATGCGCTGGCACCGGGAAAACGGCCCAGAACCTCCCTGACCCCGTCCCTGGTGACCAAAGATGGCCAGCCGTTCATGGTCTTCGGAACGCCGGGTGGCGACCAGCAGGACCAGTGGACCCTGCAGTTTTTTCTGAATCTCGTGGACTTTGGCATGGACATCCAGCAGGCCCTGGACGCGCCGACCTTTCACAGCCAACATTTTCCCAGCAGTTTCTATCCTCGGGCACAGTACCCCGGTCGGATTGTCATGGAGCAGACGATCCCCGACTCTGTTCGTGACGCGTTGGCGCGGCGCGGCCATGAAATCGAGGTAGGCCCGGCGTGGTCGCATGGCCGTGTTCTTGGTGTTCGCATCGACGTAGAACACGGGTTGATCTTTGGCGGGGCCTCGCCCCGCGGAGAAACCGGCTATGCGATGGGTTGGTGATGGACCGCCATTGGGGATCGCAACACCCGCAAGTCAACCGTTCATGGTTTGTTCGCTGCGAGGAGTGGACTGGATTCGCCCGCCAGAAGGAACTGGAATGTCTACCGGATAAGATGTGAACAAGGTGGCGCGATAGGCAGGTGACAATCTTTTCATCCAACCGGAAAGAGCCGTGTCGGTCTGGAATGCGAGAACCAAGATGTCGCACATCAGTCGCATGTGCTGGTCGATATCCTGCGGCAGCCCATCTGCGGGTCGTTCTCGGTCCGGCTTTTCTAGCGTCGGCCGCCAACCTTGAAATCGCTCAAATACGGTCTGCTGTTTGAACGGTCACCTTCTCGCCATGTTGGTAGATTCGAGGACGTTTGAAACTACATTGTCAGGTGTTCGTGATCGCACAGAGCGGTACGCCGTCGACAAGGCATCACAAGTGCTGCAATTTCAAGCCACTCCTGGTGCAGGCCTGAGTTGGGCTTCATAAGCTACCGATATTCATTGTACACCCTTTCCTATGCGGCAATCCAGACCTTCGCACTTGCAACGAATTCACAGTTCAAGTTGCGAACGTTTTTTGATTACTTAGTAGCCTTCCGTACCGTCACGACCTGTGTTCAGGAAAGGTCTTCATGTAACACGGTCCACGTTGACGCGCAATGTCCGACTGGATTTCTACGGTCCGATGTTTTGCGATAGGATCTCCTGCTTATTCATGGTAGTTTGACAATCCGTCTTTTGGGGGCTTCTTCTTGGCGGTGATTGTGCGAACTTGTCATTAAAAGTGGCGACAGTGTTTTTTCTCCTGAGAGTGCCCCGCCATGGTTTTACAGAGGCCGCTTGCTCTGTCCGGCGTCTGGTAGCATTCAGGGTATTTCTAGGCGTTTCAGAATGAATTGGCGAAGAGCACGCATTGTCGTCCTGTTTGTGATTGTTGCGGTGTCGGCTGTTTGGATTTGGAATTGGCAACGGCTGGATTCTCAACGGGTGCCCATTCGTAATGTTGTGTTGATCAGCATTGACACGTGCCGCGCCGACCACCTGGGGTGCTATAACCCGGAGCGACAAACGAGCCCGCACATTGATCGCATTGCTCAAGATGGTGTGATGTTTGTCAACGCGCACTCGACCAATCCAGTTACGCTTCCGGCACATTGCTCCTTGTTGACCGGTACCACACCCCCGTTTCACCGTGTCCGCGACAACATCAACTATCGTTTGGGTGATTCAAACGACACGCTGGCGGAAATTCTGCGAGAGGACGACTTTCAGACGGGGGCATTCGTAGGGGCCTTTATGCTTGACTCGAATTTCGGGCTTGACCAGGGCTTTGACACGTACAACGACGACATGCGAGGGAGCAATGCTTCGAGCATCGACAGCCAACCCAACCAACGCACGGCAGGCCAGGTCAATCGTGCCGCCACCGCGTGGCTCGAGGCCCATCACGAGGAACCGTTTTTTTTGTTTTTGCATTATTATGATCCACACGCATTTTACGGTCCTCCCGAGCCGTTTGCTTCGCAATACGCAAAAGACCCTTATGCGGGGGAGATCGCGTACACGGACCACTGTATCGGCCAGTTGGTTTCAATGTTGAAAGCCATGGGGGTTTATGACTCGACACTCATCATCATTACTTCCGATCATGGTGAAAGCCTGGAGGAGCACGGTGAAAAAACGCATTCTTATTTCATCTATCAGAGCACGATACAGATTCCGTTCATTATGAAGGTGCCCGGAGGACCGCAGGGCAAGAAGGTTCAGTGCCCGGTCAGCATCACGGATGTTCTACCGACGGTCCTCGGTTTGTTGGGCAAGGAGGTCCCTCGACATGTCCAAGGGGTTGATCTGTCGGCTGATTTGTTCGCTGATACGGCCCCTGAGCGGGATCGATTTATCTATATGGAATCACTCTATCCGACCAAGTACGAGTGCAATCCGCTGTTTGGTTTGGTAAATGGCCGGTGGAAGTATATTTGGACGACAAACCCTGAACTTTACGACGTGCGGAGTGACTCCATGGAAACGGTCAATGTTGTCAAGGACCATGTCGAGGTTGCCCGGCAACTTCAAGATCATTTGAAGATGATGCTGGCGGAACAGTCTCCAACGGATGCCGGCGACCAGATTCAACCGGCGGATACGGAAACGATGCAACGTCTTCGCTCGCTCGGGTACATCGGTGGTGGCCGTCTCAACGAAGTCGACCAAATTGATCCGAATGCAGAGGATCCGAAAGAATTTGTGCAGGTAAACGAGCACCTTATGTCTGCCTGGGGACGTTTCAACGATAATCGTTTCGCCATGGCGCGGGAGAAGTGTTTGGAGATTATCTCCGAGCGGCCGAAAGTACTCGCTCCCTATGTGATTCTTGGAAGAATTGCCCACAGGCAAGGTCGTCATGCTGACGCGGTGTCTCATTTCTCAGAATACCTGGCGATCGCCGCCTCCAAGAAGGGATTAACTGACGAGGGAAAAGTGGTTCGCTTCGATAACAGCATGGCGGACGTCCACGTACAACTTGCCGGGGCCCTGCTTTCGGTGGGGAGGGTCGAAGAGGCGATAGGGCACTTTCAACTCGCGCTGGAAACGGAGATTGCACCCACGGTTGACCTCTCGAATCTTGATGCAAGGGAGCAGCAAACTGGTTCACTTCCCGAGCTGAGCAATGATCCGTCCCATACAACCAAAACAGTTGACAGTAAGGAGTATTTTGCACGTGGTTTAGCGCTGATGCACCAGGGTCACAGTGAGTCAGCACGAGAGAACTTCACAAAATCGGGTCAGCGTAACCAGAAGGTCGTGTACTTCATGAACAATCTTGCCTGGACGCTGGCAACCCATCACGATCCAGCGATCCGTAAACCTGATCAGGCAATGCTTCTGGCAGAAATTGTTGCTAGTCTGACGCAGCGTCGCAACTCAATGTTTCTCGATACGTTGGCTGCAGCCTACGCGGCGACGGGTCATTTTGACGAAGCAATCCGGGTCATGCAACACGTGATCGACCGGGCTTCAGCAGTGGGCGATGTCGACGCGGCCAATTTATTTCGTCAGCGTCTCGAATCTTACCAGCAATCGACTCCTTTCCGGGAAAGAACCGGCACATCGCCACCTGACTAGCGCATGGTCAGGACCGCCCGGACAGGTTTTGAGGACGCAGTGATAAGCAGTCACTGCAGGTCGATTTGCAACGGTCAGAGACGCACTCCGTGCTTATCGTACTGGCCGACACGAACGATCACCGTGTCGTTTTACCGATGCGCCGACTGTTCACCCTCATGAGGTACCGGTAAGCATTCCTGGGCAGCAAACCAGTGGCAACACACCGCCTTTTTGATCGACGGTGTACCCAATGATTGAAATCCAACACGTATCGGGTAAGTTGGACCAATTGAAAGTCGTTTTGGGTATCATGAGATCCAACGAGTTCCAATCTTTTGGAACAGTACTTACCGCCGAATTAGCTTCTGGGAGGCCGATCAACCGTGCGATGCACTGCTCTACAACTTGCGATGGTCTGGGTCGTGGCTCTGTGTGGGACTGCGTTACCCGTGGGTGCTGATACTCAGGGGATTCAAGTCACAGATGTTGACGGTGGGGTCAGGCAAGTGTGTCTCGGCCCGCTACGGGGCGGCGGTGCCCGTGCGATCACCATCACGCTAGGTGATCCGACGTCACTGGATCTTCGGGTCCATTTTGCCAAGGCACCTTTCTCGGGGACGCGGCTGGATGTGGAGGTTAACGGTACGGCTCTTCTGCCTTACTTTGCTTTCGGGGGTGACACTCGGTATGACAACGTGCGCGGGTTGGAAAACAGGCGGCCGCCTATTGCCACGATGGAGGGCCGGTGGCTGATCCCGGAAGATCTGCTGCAAACCGGTGAGAACCAGCTGAAACTTTCGACCAGTGGCGTACTGCCCAGCGATGTGCTGAACCAGATCGGTCCCGCACAGCTTCTGGTTGTTGATTGGGTCACGCTCCGCCCGGCCGATGGAGGGATGCTGCCTAGCTACGCCAATTCAATTTACTACGACTTCGCAATCTGGTCGCAGGGTTATGCCTGGGGTCGCGGTGGGCAGCGGCGTTTCTACTATGACAACGCACTGCTCGGAGTAATCAATGGAAACGGGATGCCAAACATTACGCCTGGTCTGGGAACGGTTGCCGCTGCCTGGGACGCGAAACGCGGCGCCGAAAGGTTGTGGCTCGACTGGGGGTTCCGTGATTTCGAGTTTTACACCATCTGGTCGTTCTGCGGCCAACCCGACCTGTGGGCGAAGTTTGTCAATGTGGATGATGACCTGGAGACACAGTCTGACTTTCACGATCAGACGATCTTCAAGCACTTAACCCCATCCTACGAGCCGGCGCAGGGTGCTGATGTCCTGATCTACGATGTCGAAAAATGGAAAGCCGCCTTGGAACCGGCTATCCGCCACGTCGCCCCGTACGCGAATTACTATAACGTGAAATGTGAGCAACACGGGCCGTGGGGCCAGGGATTCGGCGATGACGGCCAAGCGTTTGCCGACTACGGCTACGACGGCGATGTGTGGGCGAGTAACTATTACCAGGCCATGAAAACGGTGCGAGATCTCGTCCAGAAGTACGATCCGGAAGACGGACGTGTTGAAGAGCAGAACCACTGGCTCCCGTCGATCCGTGCGGTGCTGTTTGATACGGCCTTGCGTCGCGGCCAGCCCATGGCCGACATGATCGATATTCTAACCACTCATTTCGGATCTTTGGCCGATTATGACAAGGACGCTAACGGCCATGTGGTTCCCGGCGAAACGTTGCACCTGCAATATCCTACCGCCACAAGATTTGAAAGCGGAAAGCGCAAAGACTGGATCAGTCACGTTACAGAGAATGGCGTTCAGTGGATTAAGGATTCGACCTATCCCGAGGTCGCAATCGATTTTAATCGCTATCGCCTCAGTCGCCACGAAGCTGACATGAAATTAGCCGATCCTGAAACGCACCGTTGGGGCAGTGGCAAACCATTTGATTATCGTGTGGGTTTGCGTGGCGATGAATTTATGTACAACTCGGAAAACGGCATCTGGCAAGGGTACTCTGCACCGTCGCCGTATCAATATTTGCAGGGCATGTTTGCCTATAGCTTGTTGCCCACCGGGCAGGGCGAACCACGTGATCTGAATATCACCACGCGACAGTCGATCACGGAAACCAGTGAGATGAATGTGAACCTGTATGGCCACTGGATCGACGGAGCAGGGTACAGTAAACGCCTGCGTACCGTGGACCCGCTCTATGGTGACATGTTCGGCTGGACCGGCAACGAACACTGCAATTATGGCGACTACATTACCATGGTCGGTATCAAAGACCACCATCATCGCCAGGAACCTCATAACGCGTTTGGGTTGGTTCGCCGCCAGTGCTATGCCTTTCTGACGACTGGAACGCTTTACCCGTCATGGCTGGGGGATCGTCATGATCGAGACCTGTTCTCCAAAACACTCGTGCAGCAGTTTGAGGGTCGAACCTACCTGTGCGTTTATGCTGCCAACTTCGCGAGCAGACCGCAGACACTCGATGTTGTCTTTCCTTTAAGCTTGCCCGCTGGCGGCATCGGGTTGGTTTACGACGAGCAGGCGTGGGACTGGGCAGTCCATGAAAAACGTGTTTTGGGCGCGGGCCCGCACCAGCGAGTGACACATGAAGTGGCGCCCCTGGGGGCGTGGATGATGGCGATTCCGCTGCCTGGAGGGGCATTGGCTGCGTCACTCGGATTACCAGGGGCACCCTCGCCGAGCGAACCCGCGATAGACGGGCACGTCAAAGAGGGAAAGCCCGTGCTTCGTTTCGAGTCCAGCAGCCCCGGTGATCAACGGGAGCAGATAGAGGTAGCTCGGGAGGCACGGTTCCGTCCGCAGGATCGAATCGAACTTTCAGAGCCCGCGGTGATGGATGGCCAGTATGAACTTCAGGAGCCGCCGCAGCCTGGTCAACGGTTATGGTGGCGTGTTCGTGCGATCGACAAACGCGGACGGGGTGGTCCCTGGTCTTCTCCAGAACCGTTCATTTATGCCTGGCCCGAGTACGCGAAAAAATACGCTCCTCAGCAAAGGCAGAAGCACGATGCCTGGAGGGAATTGCCGCATTGGGACTGGCTGGACCAGGTCCACGAGACGGAGACGCCGAATCTGGCATGGAAAGGTGAAGTCTTCGGGAGCGGTGGAAAAATGAACGCGGCCAGTCGTGCTGCCGACGGGCAGGCCGGCAGTTCATGGCGGAGCAGTCCTCACCGGGCAAGCTCCGACTTGCCCGCGGAGTGGGCCGTGATCTGGCCGCAGTCGCAGTCGATCTCGGTGATCAAAATTCTCTGGGACGAGGAGGTGCAGCCCAGCAGTTTTTCCGTCCAGGTCTCTAACGATGCACAAGAGTGGACTGACCTGATGACCAGTCAGGAAGCGCCGGACGCAATGACGTCCATTTTACTGGACCAGGCTGTTGCGGCAAGTTATTTGCGCATCGAAATTCGCGGTGCTGTCCAAGAGAACGACAACGTTGGCATCCGTGAAGTATTTGTTCAGTGACAGATAAGAGTTGGTGTTGCTAAACCGGTTTATTATTGCGGGGACGGTTTCACGTTTTACACGGAAACGTCAACGCGCTGAGAGAACTTCGGGGGGATGCAGTTCTCAATTCACGTCAATTTTTTCTGGTTGGTGACCAGCACGGTAAGGTGGGATCCGGCTTGGAATTTTCCGGGAGCAGGTGTCGTGTGGATTTTGACTGTCGACAAGGTTTTCCACCCGGTGACCTACGGTGGCCCGGATTCTCCCAGTGGCTCAATTGTCGATAAGCCCCCGAATTGTTCCCTGCCGATCTTTCCGTGCTGACTCGTTGTTTCCGGGATTCTCTGCGCCAGATCAAAAACGACTAGCGAATCATTTTCATAGAGGATGGGCAATTCCATCGACAAGGCACGGGGTGATCTCCAGGTCACAAAATGTGTTACGCCAAATTCCTGAGCAAAGCGACGTAACCCAGTTTCATCCAGATCCTCAAATTTTCTTTTTTCAATACGCTTCAGTGTCTGTCCACGATGACGGATGGCGATGTGCTCGGGAATATCGTAAAAGGCGAGCAATCGGTCTCGATGTTCTTTGAATTCTTCCACTCCTCTGTAGGCATAGTCTTCAAACGAAATTGGATAGAAGAATCGTCGCTTCGAAGACGAGGTCCAGGAACACCGAAACGGAATAAGAAATAAGGCGTCTACGGACGAATGATCCCGTGCCCACAACTGCACATCCAGCATGTCCGGGACACGAGATTTGTGGATGGTGTCACTCTCTGCCCGGGCGTTGAGAAGAAAGAAGGAGCAATACAAGAGAGACATTATCCACAGCAAGGGTGTTGAGCGGGCACCATTCAGTAAAACAGCGATCGTAGCATCGCGTGATCTCCAGTGAGAGCATACGAGCAGAGCACAAAGGGACATTGCCACGATCAACACTATTGCACGAGACGTGACATCGGGATTGGAATGCATGGCATTCCAGGTCAGATTGGAATGGATCCGAGTTAACAGGCTGGCTGCGCTCGACGGATCGTTGGTGATCCTCAAGAAACTGGTGACCCATAACAGGATGACAATCCCAGACAGCAGGTTACAGACGTTTCTTGCTGCCGGGGAACTCGAAAAATGAAAGGGCCCAAAATGACCCTCGCCAAGATCGAGAACACAAAACGCGATCGTCATGTATCCGATCAGAATATATTCACCACCCAGGAAGGGAAGGATGAAGAAAGAGGACGCCATCAACATTCGCAACGGGTGACCCGATTGTAGATTGTCAAGCAGATAGCCAAACACCAGCGGAAGGCTGACAAGCGAGAGGAGCGAAATCGATCTTAAACCGGTGATACCCACCAGTAGGGGGATTTCAAGTAGCATTCCCAGGACTTGTGAAACAGACAGAAATGCAACAGCTACGAGCGTGCAGATCCAAAGATGGCAGTACTTGTCAGAAAAGTGAACTCGCCTTTTCCAACTGAGAAAGGCAAGTACATTCCACTGGATCACGGCCGGCCAGGCATATTGCCAGCGAAAATTAAAGCACCAGGGCCAATGATGTTGGTTGAGACGCATTCCTGTAAAAAGTTCACTTTTTTCCAGTGGAGTTCCCGCCATCGTTGAAGTGGCTATCATCCCCGGTGCCAGAATGATCACAGTGACAAACCCTAAAAAAACCACTCGCCAAATACTTGCCTTGTGCGCAGAAAATTGCCACAAAAAATAGAGGCCGATGGCCGTTGCAGCATACAGGCCAATCATGGGATGCAGGAGCCCTGCATACAGGAGGAACAGGTAGGACCAAACCCAGTGTCTACCGGTCAGGGCCAGTGCGATGCCAATCAAGGCAGCACCAATGGCACCATTGGCTGCATAGGGCATAAATGTCCATTCTGAATCAAACCCGTAGTTGGCAAGATTGAGTCCCCACGGGTATGCCAAGTACGCAAAACACGTAGCCAGGAGGGCGACGATTTTGTTTTCGGAAACAACGCGAACCAGTAGGAACACTCCCAATCCTAATCCGAGCCCGTGTAACAGAGAGAAACACTTGGTGACAGGAAACGGTTCGATGTCAAACTGCGTGTACAAAAGCGTGGGAACCCAGTTCTGAATGCTCGCGGCGACAGCAGCGGGTCGCCAGATTCTTACCAAGTAGGGTCCCAGATAGTCATTGTCAAACCGTTCCGGGTATTTCGATGCGTAGGCATAGAAAATAGGAGTGTCATCGCTCAAATGATGGTTGCTCAGACGTAGATGAAAATCTTGCAAATGAATGCAACTGTAGGTAGCGAGCACTACCGCCAGTACAAGATAGACCACGGCATCGCTACTGCTCAGTAAAGTCCAGAGACGCTTAATGTACATCATTCCTCTGGTTATGTTCCTACCAAGGCTCACCCCAATCCATTGGAGTTGGTGTCCGGTTTCACTGACTTGACAATCTTTTTCACTTCAAGGACTTCGCCGGTCCGCGAAGACTCATCCGGCCAATGCCTTCCATCGGGTGGTAAGGAGATCCACTGGCCGAACCACCGATTTAGAGAGAGTGGTTAAATCTAAAGAACGAAGCGGCCTGGCCTCGAACTCGGCTTCCCTGTCATCGTACGGGTGAAAAGGATTTTAACCCCGGTTCCCCCTTGAGTGAAGTTTAGGTTTCGACCGGTGTTCAAGGAAAATATCCAGTGTTTTTCCGGGTTTGAGAAATACGGCAGCAGGTGTTTGGTAGGTGATATCGGTTTGTGATCACCTTTGGCGTCAGGCTTGTTAGACGGTTCCCGGCACCCTGACGCAGACCCTCGCGATTGCACGGAGTCCGTTTTCGTTTTGCTTGCCTTTTTCCCTGGCGGAAAATTTTCAAGGAGCTGTACAGGACTTCAAGTGTGATTGATCACGGCTGTAGCATTTCCATGGCGTCAGGGTGGTGGGACAGTGCAGTTTGGTCGCTCTGGCGCGTCAAGGTCGTGTGGCTAGCCGTCGGTCAACCAATGGTGCTGCAGGAGCGTTGGCTCGAAATTTTGGAAAGTGGCCGTCAAGTCTGCCATCGAGAAACGTTGGCGCGCGCCTGTCCCGTATTTTCTGGCGGACAAAGGGACCTGATGATTTTGTCTTGACCGAAAACTGGCATGGCACAGGAGACCTGGTGGTTCCATGGGAACGGTTCCGGTTGCGGGTGTTCCGTAGGGAGTTGTCTGGCATTCACTTCGCGACTGGTTATAATCCATGCCCAGTTGATGTCTGGAAATATTTCTCCGCACCCTTGGATAGCAGCTATCGGTTTCCGGAAATGCACGGTGTGTTCAATCGGCGGTCATGTTAAACGACGTCTCCAACGCTAAAATTCAATTCCTCAGTGACAACGCATCGCCAGTTTGTCCCGAGGCCTGGGAGGCTATGGAACAGGCCAATCGCAGTCTGGACTCGGCCTTTACGATCGCTTACGGAGATGATCCGATAACGGCCGAGGCGACGCAACGAATTCAGGAAGTTTTTGAAACCGATTGCGAAGTGTTTTTTGTCTTTAATGGATCTGCAGCCAACTCCCTGGCTCTGGCAAGTATTTGTCAGCCCTTTCACGGAATTGTCGCTCACCCATTTGCTCACGCGGAAACCGATGAAGCCAACGCACCGGAATTCTTTACAGGCGGGGCCAAGCTCCTGCATCTGGATGGCGCTCAGGGCAAGATGAACCCGCGGGGGATGACAAATCTTCTCAAGCGTGGCCACGGTGTTCATTCAGCCAGAATTCGAGCCGTGACGATCACGCAAGCCACCGAAGTTGGGACCATCTATTCTGTGGACGAAGTGCGTGAAATCACCTCGCTGAAACAAAAACATGCTGAAATGGATTTCAAGTTCCATATGGACGGTGCGCGTTTTGCCAATGCGCTGATAGGACTGGGGAACGTTTCTCCCAAGGAAATCACGTGGCAAGCGGGGATTGACGTACTCACCTTTGGTGGCACAAAAAACGGCTGCCCGGGAACTGAGGCACTGGTCTTTTTCGAGAAGGAACTTGCGAGAGAATTTGCCTGGCGTCGCAAACAGGCCGGCCAGCTTGCGTCGAAGATGCGTTACTTGGCTGCCCCCTGGATTGGGATTCTCAAGAATGACGTTTGGCTCAAGAATGCTCGGCATGCCAACGATCACGCGCAGAAGCTGGCCAGCGAATTAACCGCGTTTTCCGAGATAACCCTGCCGTTCAAGGTTGAAAGCAACGCCGTGTTTGCACGGTTGCCAGAGGGAGTCGCCCAGGGACTGCATGAACGCGACTGGCTGTTCTATGAGTTTGCGGCTGCTGATGTCTGGCGCTTTATGTGCACCTGGAACACCACATCGGAAGCAATTCAGGCATTGATCGAAGACGTACGACAAATCATCGCCAGGTCATCGGCATGATCACCTGTGAGGGTGAGTCCAATCTGGGGGCGGCTCGGAAGTTGATCAAATGGGTTGCTGTGTCTGCCACCAGGTGTCGGCGCGCTCGGCTCGTTTGGCGTTGTGACCTGTTCAAACCGGATCATCAATGAACCAACCAGGAGAACACAGAATGTACGGCCGGATGATTGTCACCCTGTTGATGGCCACGTGGACAGGGTGGACTTTGGATTGGATGCATGGGGAAGAAGTGCCCGCCGGGGAACGTCGGATCCTCTACAACAGTGATGGAGGTGAGGCATTTGCTGATTTCTGGACAGCAGCAGCTCCTCTGGAGGAAATCGATGGTGCACGGATGAAGACCATCATGGAAAATTCGGTCGACGAAATGGCCAAGGTGGGGGTGAACACTCTGGCCACCTGTGTTTGGGACCGTTTTCAGACCATGGCGCCGTCTCAGGTTTGTCCGGACCCGATGCAGAAATACATCGCTCCGCGCGAGGCGGGTTTGGACCCGTTGGAGACGATCAGTGGGCGTTGCCATCAGCGGGGGATAGAGTTTCTGGCGTGTTTGCGAATGAACGACCGTCACCGTGGCGGCGACGTGGCAAACAAAGGACAATTCATCCGGGACAATCCTCAATGGCTTCTGGAAGGCGCACCCGGGGGAATGGACTACGCTCAGCCGCAGGTTCGAGAGCAAGTGTTGCAATTCATTGAGGAACTACTCGACCAATACGAGGTGGACGGGCTTGAATTTGATTACATGCGCTGGTGTCACATGTTTGAACCCGGCGAGGGGTCGCAGCATTCCCATTTAATGACTGATTTTGTGGACAAGACTCGTGAGTTACTGGCTGTGGCGGCTCAGCGCCGCAAGTGTCGCCGCCTGGTTTTAGGAGTGCGCGTTCCCCAGACATTACGGGAGTGTCATCATCTGGGATTTGATGTGGCCACCTGGATCAGAAAGGGGCTAATCGACTACGTTGTGCCTACGGATTTTTTCTACACGGACCCGAATACGAACATCGAAGATTTCGTGAAACTGGCGCAAGGCACCCCTTGTAAGATTTACCCTGCCATTCACCCGATGATTTGTGAAGGGAATCGTCCCAATCTGAATAGTCCTGCCAACTACCGGGCCGTGGCACGTAATTTCTATGCCAGCGGGGCTGATGGAGTTGAAACTTACAACTATCAATACCACTGGGCCGGAAATCACGCTGCAGGCTATCCGGGCCCCGCCTACATGTGGCCAGCGGCACTCGGGTATTTACGAGAATTGCGGGATCCGACGCTGATTGCGCAAAGGGATCGCCATTACCGTTTTTATCAGATATGGGAACAGAAGTCGCCAGTGGGCGTTGTCAAAAATCAACGCATCAAGCTGAACCGTGGGCAACCCGATTTACAGGGCCGCCGACACTTTTATTTGGCCGAGGATCTGAGTGACCCTGGCTTACGAGCCACTTTACAGTTCAAAGCCGTGGGGCTGACGCAAAAGGAAGCTCTGGAAATTCATCTCAATGGAATCAAAGTTCCGAGTCGTTACATCATTCGAAAGTTTGACGAAGATGGGCAGAACCAGTGGCAGGGGCGTCGTTTGGACGCCTTTTGTTGGTACATTATCGATTTGAATTGGAAGACAATCAACGTACCGCTTGTTTGCGGGGACAACGAAATCGGGATCCGGCTGATTTCAACAGAAGACGAGCGCGGCGGCCGCGTCGAAGTGAGCGAGTTGGAAGTGTATGTCTATGTGCGCAGTTAGCTGATTCGGTGCGATAGATATCAGGTGCGCGTAGCCGGCGGGTACTTTGCCTCGGGTACTTTGCCTAGTGAGGCCCCACCGTTTAGCCATCATCCGGATGAATCAGCTTGGACCAGACCAATTCATCCATGTTCAAATTGAATGTTCGCACGCTCCCATCCGTTAAAGCTCCGTTCATGACTTCCGCGTGCCAGGTCCGGGCGCGGAAGAGGTCGCTCCTTTTCGACGGTGGAGCGAGCGCGTTCTTCGATACATCATGCCAATACTCATAGGCTGCTGTGTGTGGATGATCCTTGGGTACGATATGCGCAAACATGGCGGCATCTAACGCGGGGTAACATAGGGCGGGCCTGTTCCAATTGGCATCGGTGTATTCAGCCAGCATGATCGTGTGGGTGCCACCGTCGGGAACCGTAGCAATCGAGTAGTGACTCTTCCAACTGCGACGTGGAGGGCAAGCCCAGTAACACCATCCTTCGTTGGCAGGTGCTCCCTCGTGAACACGATTGTGTCCCAAGAGCAGATAGTTAGCGCCATAGCTGCTGACATGCCCTTGTCCTCCCCGGGCAACGGTGTCATGCGAGGGACAGTGGTAAGCAGGGACCCGTGATTTTGCGCCCCACTGACTCCAGAAGACGCCCACCTCATAACCGAGTGCCTGGAATTGGCCCCACATGGGATCAGTTGCTTGAAGATGCATACCCCAAATGAGCGCATAGCCAGTGCTTTCGTTATGTTGAATCGTGAGCTCGTATAGGTCGTGTTGTTCCAGGTAGGGAAGAATGATGTGATAAAGACTGTGGTTATGTTTAGGGCTGCAACGCGCGAGTTCCGGAAATTCGCCGCGGTTTGCAGAAGCGTAATGGTGGATTGCTGTACTTTGCTGGTTAAGATTGTTGGCACACTCCAGGCGTTGTGCGGCTCGACGTGCCAATTGAATTGCAGGTAACAGGAGTGCGATGAGAATGGCAATGATGAACATCACAACCAGAAGCTCTACAAGGGTGAAGCCGGCGGATGTTTTGCCATGACGCATTGGAATCTCCGGGAACAACGAAAAAGGGGGTCGTGGGAAATAGTGAAAAGATTTTATCAGCTCTGCTTGTCACCAGCAAGGAAACGAAAAAACTTAGAGAGGTTTGCGATTTTGATCGGCACGTGTATCGTTCGGGAAATTGGAAGGCCTTCGATTCCACCCGGAAAGGCGTCAAAAAAGGAACGCCAACTATTGCGGCGTGAGTTGGAGAGGCATAAAATTTTGTCCAGATTGGATGTTGCCCTGAGGAAATACAAGGATTCTCGATTGCATCTGAGCTATTCTTGGTAGGTAGCGGGAAGAAACGCGCATATCCAAAAACTCAACTGAAAACACAAGAGGAAACATCTAGCAATAGATGTGGAAGCAAATGGAAATCCTGGAACAGTTCCTGCCCAAAGAATTAGAGGATCGCGTCGAAGGGATTCTTCTCAACTCGCACTTTAGATGGTTCTTCAATGCAGAGGATACACCAAATCCAAAAAACAATTTTGCGACGATAGATACAGTGGATTCTGTCATGACACCCCAATTCACACATGGTGTGTTTTCGGAGGGCACGATCAATTCGACTTTTTATGAAATCGCAAAACAAGTGCTGGATAAAGTTGCCGAAGAACTGAAGATAGACATAAAAGAAATTCTCAGGATTAAAACCAATTTGCTTTTGAATAATACAGGAATCGGGGAAGATAGTTATAACAGGCCGCACGTTGACTTAGTAACTCCTCATCACGTTGTGCTGTACTATGTGAATGACACGGATGGCGATACGATCATCTTCGATGAAAAGTATGATGCAAGCGAATTGGAGCTACTGAATCCGAAAAGAGTGCCGCCTCGAAAGGGGAAGGCTGTTTTTTTTAACGGCGAACACTATCACGCGAGTTGCAATCCGATTAAATCAAAAAAGAGGGTAGTGATTAATTATGATGTGGTTGTTTCCTGATTTCGGAAACGTCGAACGTGGAGGAGTTTAATAGCTGGCCCGGGAAAACGATCGTTGTTGATCACATAAGAAAAACACTTTGGCCGTCAGTTGCACCTGCCTGGAACAAGGAAACAATGGATGATCATGGACGAACCGGCTGTCGTCCACTCTCTTTCCCGGCCTTGGTGAGACCGTTGGTGTTGAAGCAGAGTGTCCGAGCAGCACGTTTCGACACTGTACTGCAGCTGACCAATGTGTTTGAGTCAGAGGAACTGAGGAGAAGTATGAAGTGTCAGATCGAGAGCGTTGGATCACTGTTGGGGTAGTTTCGTGGCGGAAGTTGCCGGTGGATGTCGGGTTGTTCAAGCTGCAGACCCCTTCTTCCTTTCAGTGTTCGTCACACCGATTAGCAGGAAAGGGTGAATGTACAGACTGCGAGTGAAGTTTTTGAAACAGAAGGAATCCGGCCAAGGAAAAACTATGGGACGTCACTTGTCATATTTGCTGTGCTCCGTACTAGTTCTTATGCTGTCCGGGTGTGGAAACTCGGAAGTGGGCAAAGTCTATGGCACGGTGACCTTAGATGGCGAACCTTTGCCCAATGCGGTCATTGAGTTTATTCCGACCGATGGCGAAGGTCGCAACTCCTTTGGATGGACGGACGAGGAAGGCAAATATGACATGCAATGTGCTCGTGATCGCGATGGAGCCTGGATCGGTGAAAACAAAGTTCTCATCAGCACTGCTGACGTGCTGGACGAACGTGACGAAAACGGTGAGGATCGCTATTCACCGGAACTGGTCCCCGAAAAATATAGTAATGAAGTCCGTACCGTTGAATCCGGAACGAATCTTATTGATTTTTTTTTGATGAGTGACGAACCTTAGCCCGACGTTATGGAGTTCTATACCGTTTGACGATAGAATGAGCGTAGTGGGTGCTCTGGCGAGACTCTGGCGAGAATGGTGCAACTGGCGCTGCAATGGTTGAGGAAAGCCTGCCGCACTATTGGATTTTGTTGTCGAGCCCGGGGTTAGTGTGGCGATCAGACTTCATGGACTGCTGACGCCGTGACCTCCTGAAGACGGAACGCCCATCCCAAACATTATTTTCCCTGATTTATTGTCCTTATCCTATTCGCTTTGAGGATCAATTTATGGTTCGGCGTCGTTGCCAAACTGCATTCACGCTGGTTGAACTTCTGGTGGTGATTGCCATCATTGCCATTCTGATTGCGCTCCTGTTACCGGCTGTGTTACTGGCTCGCGAAGCAGGTCGACGCATTCATTGTGGTAACAATGTAAAACAGATTGCTCTCGCCCTGCACAACTATCACGAATTCCAGTTGAAATTTCCTCCGGGACAGTGGTTTCGAGGTGAAACTGATTCCACAAAACCAGTAGATCGTGCTTCCGGCTGGGGTTGGTCGGCCATGATTTTACCGCAAATGGAGCAGTCGGCCCTTTACGATGAACTGGATATGACGTTTCCGTTAGCCAGTCCAGTCAACATAAACTTGGTTCGGGTTCCCAACAGCGATTTTACTTGTCCCTCCGCTACCATGATTCCGCCTGACGGGGTTTCCATCGGTCAGGGGTCGGAATCGTTTTCAATTTCGAATCCGGGTATGGCACTCTCCAATTATGTTGGAAATGGAGGAGATAATCCCACCAGTTATAAAAGCCCGGTTTATAACTCAAATCAAAATCGAAGCGGAATCCTGATGCAGGATGATCCTGTTCGAATAGCGAACATCCCCGACGGTGTCTCCAACACGCTCCTGCTCGGTGAAACGATCCATTATCGCGGCATAAGATCTAACACAAAGAACTTTCGCTGGGACCCCACTCTCTATGGCCGCGCCAACGCCAACTACGGAACTACGGACGACAGTCTCGCCTTGTTTAGAGTTGGAAATAGGCAACCGAATCCGCCGCTCAATGTGACAGGTAGTTTAAAAACGTCGTATGCTAGTTACCACGAAGGTGGGTCCCAATTTGCTCTCTGCGACGGTTCGGTGCGCTTCATTATTGATTTGGTACATGTGAAACTGTTAAAGCAGTTATCCTCGAGAAAAGACGGGGAATTCATCAGCGACGACTATTGGTTTAGATAAGTTGCTAAGCATTGTCGTTGAAGATTGTTCCGAATCTGTCTGACGAGTTTTCCCAACTTCTGCTGGGTTTGTAAGGGGACCATCAAGCGTCATGAAAGAAGAACATCCTTTACTGGTACTGGCAGCCGTTCTCATCGTTCAAAATGTTTGGGTGGTCGGTGATGCGTGGGCCGAATCCGACCGTTCACCCGGAGAGAAAGGGCAACAAACCGTTTGTGTGCTGGTTGCCTACTACTCGCGTAGTGGAAACACGGAACGTATGGCAGAGGCCGTCGCGAAGGGTTCGTCCCGTGTACCGGGCGTAAAGACCGTGATCAAGAAGGTCGAAGAGGTTACCAAAGACGATCTTAACGCCGCAGATGGCATCGTGCTGGGTTCCCCGACTTACTTTGCCAATCTCCCCGGCAAGATGAAGATGGCCATTGACGACTGGAGTTGGAAGATGAAAGTCGACCTGACTGACAAAGTGGGTGGTGCTTTTGCCACCGGCGGTGGTCAAATGGGAGGCAAGGAGCACGTTGTGGTATCGCTGCTGCTGTTCATGATCAACAACCGGATGGTGGTAGGTGGTCCGCTCTACAGCGACGCAGAGGGTGATGACAAATGGGCCGAATTGGGTGCCGGTGCCTTGACTGGACCCATCGATTGGGGGGTTGGTGAGGTAGAACTCGACAGCGCCCATCGTATTGGTGAACGGGTGGCGCGCCTTTCCAGAAAGATGGCCGGTTCCTGATGGGGAGGGCCAAGCTTCACGAAGACCTTTCGTCGTCGGTCCAGTACGGCTCACAGTGAGCGTTCATCACGCTTCGTTGTCGTGCCGAGTGTGCCGCGCGCGGGTCCATTTTCTCGGACCGCTTTGTCAGCCACGTTTCCAGGAATCCCGTCGGGTGTCCATGGGGGAAGTTTGTTTATCAGAAAAAACCGAGACAGCGGGGGCGTGACTGTTGCAAGAGCGCTTGCAATCATTTTCGATTTCCTGCAGGCGTTTGTCCTTGCCCTTCTTTTTAGTGAGGGGGCGCCTAAACCACGCGAAAGGATTTTCTGAGTATACTGGTGTGCAGTGGAACCGGGAGGTTTCCTTGAGCACAATTTTGAACGGACTGAACAATGTCCCTCGATTCCGGCGACCCCGCCAGCCCAGTCGTTCTGACTGCCGTTTCTTCAGAATTCGAAGCGGAAGTGATTGCCAATTCGTTGCGCGAATTGGGAATTCAAGCCGTGACGACCGGCGGTTTTACGACGGGTATCCGTGTCGAAACTTCCACTGACGTTGCCGTTTTAGTTCCGTTGCAGCAGATGGAAGATGCTCAAAGGTTGCTTGCCGGGACTACATCTTCTGTGGCCATCAGTTCATTGGACGACACAACCGGCTTTCAGGGAAATTTCGGTTGGCAGATTGAGATTCTGGGTGGATTGCTCTGTTTTCTGGTGTGGATCGGTACACGACAAGTTGAGGCGCTGGCATACGCATTGGTTGTTCTTGTTCTGTTGTCATTGTCGTTCCGCTGGTTTCGGACCAAGGATCACGCGACGGAAATTCGAGAGGATTTGCGGCGAACGTCTGATCGTGGCCGAAAATCAGTGGACTCCAAGGCCGGTTTCCGGGATTGAAAATGAACTTGCCGAGACACTGCGCCAAACCTGCGCGGTTAATGTTGTTAAAAGCCCTGTCACGATTAAGAGGATTGATCAGGTGCCGGAAATGCGCATCTTTTCCATGATTCGCATGGTCAAGAGAAGTGCTGACGATGTTTTGCTCGCCGGATAAGTGGTTATCTGTTTGATAGTCGGGATGGTTGCCCGAGAAACAGAACAGCAAAGCGGCGTCCTCTCGAATCCCGGCGACACAAATTGAATCAATTGCCATCTTGCTGAGTGACGATACTGAACGGGGGGCGCTGTGCGCCTTCCCGACGACACGCTCTTGACGGGGCAGACAGTCTGGCGAGCATGGCCTGACGGGTTCACGGTGCTTTGGGATCGAGCGTTTTCCTGAAATAGTGAGAGTAGCTCGTTTGTTCCACGACTACGTTGAGAAGCTCATTCACAGCGAAAGCACAGCTTGGAGCCGTCCGGCCGGGCAACTGCCGAAATTTCCTGCCCACCTGTTTTAGAAAATCCCAAGTTCCAACCTTTTCCTGAACAATACAGAAAGCCACCCATGCAAAAACACTATATCATTTCAACCGGCATCTGCTGGCACACCCTGTTAACCTTCCTGGCACTGTCCATCGCAGGCGGATTCTCTCAAGCGGAACCGGTGGTTCCCGGCACGGGTTTCAGTATCCCGAAGGTGGGCGATAATTTTGAAGATGAAGAGTGGAGTTTTCGGTACAACCTTCCCAAGAGTTCGAAGAATCTTGACGAAAGAACTCGCGGCCCCGGAGGGCGTTCGAAAAATGGTCGCTGGTATGAAGGGGTCAAGCGGGGACAGCCTGATGTCGTCCGCCGGGTCGCAACTCCCGAAAACGGGATACCAGGAAGTAAGGGAGCACTCTTACTTCGATCACGGCAGACCGGAATCCCCCGCTTAGCCAGTTATCAACTGCAGCAGGACGACTTTATCTGCAACGTTCGTTCGCGCCTGGGGGGGGCTCTTCCTGTGCACCAAACTCCCAATTTTGTCGTGCGGGTGTTTATGCCCCCTGTTGAAGAGTGGGAGAACCGGCGTGGACCGACGTTTGCGATTCGTGCCGCTGTGGAGACGACCAACACTGGTTCGCGGGGCTTGTTTTCTACTGCTGGTTCGGAACGCGAAACCTATTGGCCCGGGATGTTCATCAACTTTAAAAACAAAGAAAGATCTCGTCTTGATTATGATACGGCGTATCTGAGCATCCGTTCGGACCGATACGGTCGAGACTTCAAGGGTCCTGATATCACGCAAACAGGCTGGTGGACTTTCGGGATGTCATTTACCCCGGATGGACAGGTTCACTATTACGCAAGCGAGGGTGTTGACGATTTGACCGAAGAAGATCATCTCACTTCACAGTATCCTTACGGATTCCGTTGTGAGCGTTTCAAGACATTCTTTTTCAACGTTTGTAACGGCGATAATGGTAAAACATGGTCAACACCTTGGATCATCGACGACTCAGCGGTGTATTACATTGAACCTTAACCAGACCGTACCCGTCGCTGCAAACGCCGGGTTCGGCCGGTTGTGCCGACATGCTGTGTGTTCACCTGAGGTGTCGCACTCTCAGCCCGGGCAGGCGTGGTGTTGGAACTCTGAAATTCACCGCGTCCGCCCCGGGGGGTGGGCGCGGCACCCTGGTAACCGGAACTTCGTAATGCGCGGGGTTCCGGTAGTTTTTGAATCCAGATTAAACAGTCTAAGGGGCTAAAAGAGTTCGGCTCGGCGATTCAAGATACTCGATGACTTCGTTCAGAAATCGTGCAGCGATGGCGCCGTCGACGAGCCGGTGGTCGTATGACAAACTCAGTGGCATCATGAGTCGGATTTGTATCTGACTGTCACCAGACACGACGGGCATTTGTCGTGCACGCCCGACCAGTAGGATCGCCACTTCGGGCGGATTAATGATGGGTGTCGAGTAGCTGCCACCAATTGCGCCCAGGTTGCTGATCGTAAACGTGCCGCCACGCAGGTCTTCCACGGTGAAGTTGCCTGTTCGACACTTGGTTGCTAATTCGGCCAGGGAGCGTGCCAGATCGGGTACTGCCTGCCGGTCGGCATTTCGCAACGAAGGAACTACAAGGCCTCGGTCGGTGTCAACAGCGATTCCGACGTTAACGTATTCTTTGTAGACGATCCGCTCGTTATCGAGATCCAGTGAAGCATTTATTTCAGGATGGGCCTTCAAGGCCATTGCCACAGCCTTGACGACAAACGGCATCGTTGTGAGCTTGATCCCCACCTGGGCGTGGTCGTTTTTGGCTGATTGGCGCATCTCTTCGAGTTGGGTCACATCGGCATCATCGAAATTTGTGACTCGCGGAATCGTGGACCAGGACTCGTGCATTTTTCTGGCAATTGTCTTACGGATGTTTGTCAGACGCACATAACGAACTGGTCCCCACGCGTCATGCTCCTCCGTATCGACCGTGCCATTAGCGGCGACTGCCGGCGTTTGCGATTGGATCGTCTGGTTGGTCTGTCGTACTACTTCCAGCACATCTTCACGGGTAATCCGGCCACCTTCACCGGTTCCTCGGACATGATCTAAATCGACACCCACTTCACGAGCAAACCGTCGGATGGCTGGTCCTGCAGGAGAGATGTCGTCGCCGGATGCAAAGTCGGGGGACGTGGGTTGCAAGGACTGGGATGGGGGAACAGCGGGCTCTGGTTCGGAAATGGACGCAGAATTGTCAGGCGTGGCCGCAGATGCTGAACTCACCGTCTCTGCGCGGCTGGGAGGATCTGCCGTTGGCGCACCCGTCTGAACTGCTTCTAAGGAAAGGAGCAGTCCGCCAATAGGGATCGATTCCCCCGGACTGACATGCACCTGAGACACTTTTCCTGCCTGGGGGCTTGGTACCTCGACCGTCGCTTTGTCCGTTTCCAGTTCAATGATGCTCTGTTCTACCGTGATTTGATCTCCAACCTTTACCAGAATTTCCAAGACGTCGCCAGATTCAATACCATCTCCCAAATCGGGCAATTTCACTTCGATTGACATGTTGTTCCTCGCCAAGGTTGAAGAGTCGAATGATGAACAGGGAGTCAGGAATCCAGAGTCCGCTGTCCAGCATTTATTATTATAGCTATCTGTCTGTGCCTGATGCGGCTTGCCTGCTCCGATTTTTAATGTCTACGGGGATTGTCAAAAAGTAGCATTCTCGCAAAGCTTCAGAGATTAAAAAACGGGGCAAGACGAAAGGAAACGCCATTCAGGGCGATTGTGACTCCGTATCAGGCATACAAAGGGTCGATTTTGTCAGGGTCGATATTCAGTTGTTGAAGGGCTTGCTGGACCTGGTTAGCTTCCAGATGCCCACCTCGGTGGAGTTGGTACAGTGCAGCGACAGTGATCGACTGGGCATCGACTTCGAAATGACGCCGCAGGGACTTACGGGTATCGCTTCTTCCCATGCCATCGGTTCCCAGGGCGTACAGACCGCCGGGTATCCAGGGACTGATTTGCTCGGCGACCGCCCGTACGTAATCGGAGGCAGCGATGAAAGGTCCCGGTTGGCCATCCAGGACGGTTTCCAAATAACTCTTTTTGGGTGTGGATGTCGGGTGAAGTCGATTCCAACGTTCACATGATTGCGCAGCTCGTCGCAATTCGTTGTAACTGGTAACACTCCAGACTTTACTGGACACGTCGAACTGTTCGCCCAATATCTGCTGGGCCTCTAGGGTACAGGACAGGATTGGACCACTTCCGAATAGCTGAACGTGTTTTGACGCCTTGCCGGCATCCAAGCTGGAAACTTCGTAGATACCCTGCAGAATTCCTTCTTCAACGCCGTCCGGCATCACTGGCATCTCGTAGTTTTCGTTCTCAACCGTAATGTAATAAATGGCCGTCTCACCTTGAGCGTATAACCGCTTCATTCCGTCGAACACGATGACGGCCAGCTCGTAAACGTATGCTGGATCGTAGGCACGAACCGTTGGAAAGGCGATGGCGTTCAGGAGGCTATGGCCATCCTGATGTTGTAGGCCTTCGCCCGCTAGAGTTGTCCTGCCCGCAGTTCCACCAATCATGAATCCTTTGGCCCGGGAATCGGCAGCAGCCCAGATCAGGTCTCCGATGCGTTGGAAACCAAACATCGAATAATAGATGAAAAAAGGGATCATGCTGACGCCATGTTGACTGTAAGACGTTCCGGCGGCGATGAACGAAGCCATCGATCCCGCTTCTGTGATCCCTTCTTCCAGAATCTGACCATCCTGAGCTTCTTTGTAGAAAAGAAGCTGTTCTGAATCGACTGGCTCGTAAAGTTGTCCCATGTGGGCATAGATGCCAATTTGTCGAAACATGCCCTCCATCCCGAAGGTTCGTGACTCGTCCGGCACAATTGGAACGACGTGCTTTCCGATTTGTTGATCGCGGCAGAGCTTGCTCAACAAACGCACGAACCCCATGGTCGTCGACATCTTTTTTCCTTTACTGCCGACGAGAAACTCGTTGTAATCCTCCAGGCCAGGGATGTCCATTTTGGGGTGATGGGTGGCGCGAAGAGGCATAAAACCGCCTAGGTCCTTGCGTCGCTGGCGAAGGTACTGCATTTCAGCCGTGCCTTCGGGAGGGCGATAGAATGGTGCATGGGCCACGTCCTCGTCCGAAATTGGAATGCCGAATCGATTGCGGAAATCACGTAGTTCATCTTCGTTGAGTTTTTTTTGCTGGTGCGTCACGTTGCGGCCTTCCCCCGTCTCGCCAAGACCGTAGCCTTTGATCGTTTTTGCGAGAATCACGGTTGGCCGCCCTTTTGTTTCAATAGCTGCTTGGTATGCGGCAAAAACTTTTTCCGGGTCATGTCCGCCACGCCGCATTTTTTCGAGCCGCTCGTCTGAGAATCCTTTTACCATTTCAAGTAACTCGGGGTACTTCCCGAAAAAATGTTCACGAATGTAGGCGCCGGGCATGCAGGTGTACTTCTGATATTGACCGTCAATAACTTCACCCATCCGCTTGGCTAACAGGCCGTGGTGGTCGTTATCTAGCAGCTGGTCCCAGTCGTCACCCCAGATGACTTTGAGCACGTTCCAGCCAGCTCCACGGAAGATGCCTTCCAACTCTTGAATGATTTTTCCGTTCCCGCGAACAGGACCGTCCAGTCGCTGTAAATTGCAGTTAATGACAAACACAAGATTGTCAAGCCGTTCCCGCGCAGCGAGGGTGATGGCCCCCAACGTTTCCGGTTCGTCGCATTCACCATCACCAAGAAATGCCCAGACACGACAGGATTTGGTGTCCTTCATGCCCCGGTCCGCAAGGTATTCATTAAATCGCGCCTGATAGATTGCCATGATGGGAGCCAGACCCATCGACACCGTGGGGAATTCCCAGAAACCAGGCATGAGCCAGGGGTGTGGGTAGGAGGAAAGTCCCCCTTTGGGTTCCATCTCACGACGAAAATTCTTTAAATCTTGTTCGCAGAGACGCCCTTCGAGATAGGCGCGAGCGTACATCCCAGGAGACGTGTGTCCCTGGAAGTAGATGACGTCGCCTTCATAACCGTTTCCGCGGCCGCGAAAAAAATGATTGAAGCCAACTTCATAGAGAGTTGCCGCCGACGCGTAAGACGATATATGCCCGCCAATTCCTTCCGACTCGCGATTTGCGCGAGTCACCATCGCCATCGCGTTCCAGCGTATGATGCTCTTGATTCTGCGTTCCAGTTCACGATTCCCCGGGTAGGGCAACTGGCGATCTGGTGGAATCGTGTTGATGTAGGGGGTGGTTGCCTGGGGAGGAACTTCGACGCCTTCGCGATGCGCCTTTTGCTGCAGGGCAGCTAGTAAAAACGCGGCCCGTTCCCGTCCCTGGCTTTCCAATACATAGGTCAGCGAGTCAAGCCATTCCTTGGTTTCTACAGGATCGACATCCACTGTTTCTGGCGATTTGTCATCGACTGGGACAGGTTGGATTTCTCCCGCCGTCAGATCCGTCTTCGTTGAGGTCATGGGGCACTTTCGGTTGGTTTTCATCCGGAACGGTGTTTCTCATTCTTTCCCAGAAACGTTCCAGAGTAAAGAGGCGCGGAGTCGAAGATGGGGTGATAGATAACCAAACATCCATCAGCAAAATGCGCAGCTACCAGCGACAAGTGGCCACCATGAAAAGAATGTAAAAAAAGACCGTTTGGCGCTGCTGTTCCCGTTTGCCAACAGGGTCACCGGAGACCCTGTGGATACGGTCCCCATAGGATTCGTGAAAGGGTACTTCACTTGTTCGCGATTTGTGCGGTTGTTTTCATCTGCGTGGTTTGTAAATCTCGGTGGCGGTGCCAAAGTGGACTTCACCCGCATTGATCATCGTTTCACTCAGGGTGGGATGTGGATGTATCGACTCGGTTAAGTCCCTTACTTCACAGCCCATCTCGATCGCGACAACGGCTTCGGCGATCATTTCACCCGCACCGGGCCCCACCAGGCCACATCCCAACAAGCGATTGGTGTCGGGTTCGATGAGCCATTTAGTCAACCCTTCCGTACGTCCGATAGCGTGCGCGCGACCACTGGCCGCCCAGGGATATTGGGCTACCTCATACTGGCATCCTTCCGCTTCCGCACGAGTTTCCGTCAAACCTGCCCAGGCAATTTCCGGGTCGGTGAACACAACAGCTGGGATAGCCTGTGGTGAGAATTCGGCGGGCCGACCCAATAGAGATTCAACAGCAACTTTGCCTTGGTGGGTTGCTTTATGCGCTAACATGGGTTCGCCTGCGACATCGCCAATGGCAAGGAGATGAGGATCGGCCGTACGTTGCTGAGGGTTGCACTCGATGAATCCCTGCTGGTCGGTTTGCACTTTCGTGTTCTCTAAACCGATGTCCTGGCTGCAGGGTCGGCGCCCGACAGCAACTAACACACGGTCGTAGAGTTCCACTCCGTATTTGTCCGGACCCTCAAACGCAACGTGTACTTGATCTTGCTGATCACTTAACGAACCCACCTTGGTGTTCAGATAGATACGACCGTCAAGTAGATGATCCAGCCGTTTGTGAAGCGGTTTTACCAGGTCACGGTCGACTCCGGGCAACAAGCCATCCATCAACTCGACGATACTGACTTGACTCCCGAGCATCGCATACACCGTCCCCATCTCCAGCCCGATATAACCTCCGCCGACCACTAGCAGTTTGTCGGGAATGTCAGATAGTGTCAGGGCACCGGTGGAATCCATCACGCGTTCTGATCCTATCTCAAAAGATGAAGGCATCGCCGGCGCGGAACCGGTAGCAAGGATCGCGTGGTCAAACGTCAACTGGCCCCCGTCCGGGATGGATGCGTGGCTTCCTTCGAGTTGCAGAGTGGTCGAATTGATGAGTTTACCCTGCGCTTCAATCAAACGCACTTTCCGTCTTTTTGCCAGTTGCTTTAAACCGCCGGATAACGTTTTAATGACCGTATCTTTACGTGCTCGCACCGTATCAATGTCAATGCGTGGCGAATCATAGACCACGCCCCAATCCTCCCGCAATTCATTTACCTCGCTGATAACTCGGGACACATGCAACAGTGCCTTTGATGGAATGCATCCTCGAAGAAGACAGGTGCCTCCCAGTGCCCGGCGAGACTCGACAATAGTGACTTCCATTCCCTCGTCGGCCGCTAGAAATGCCGCAGCGTAACCGCCCGGTCCCCCCCCAAGTATTACCAACTGTGAATGCATTGAAGCAGCCAATCATTTAAGGACAAAAAAACTAGGTAGCTGATGTGTTGACTTGCAGAACTCGGAGGGACATTTAAATAGTGGTTCGGGAGTAGTGCTTGTCAGACCGGCCGGATCGAGCCATTCTTTCGAGGCAACTCCGTCCCGGGCAGTTGGGCGACAACCTGTTTCGCCTGCGGTTGCCGTTCGGTCGGCTAGGCGTTTCCCACAGGTGATTGTTCTTTGGTGGGAGAACGACGACGCGTCAGAAATCCAGGAAGAACACGAGGAAAAAAACGAGGAAGTTGGCGAGCCCGACTTTGTCGCACCGTTGGCAACGATTTGGGGCCAACCTTACGATTGTTATTAATCAACTTGGGTGTGGAAAAATTCGTTTCGCTCACCCGCTTGTCTAACGCGACATGAATTCGACGACTACATTTGCATCGACAGGAAGACTCACGTCATCGGGACCTGGGATTCCTTGCACGGTAGCTTGCAGGTTTTCGGCATCAAGTGTGACCCAATCCAACGAGTCGGGAGGATGATCGGTGATGTTACTGCGATAGAGGTTTTGGATTTGTTCTTTGTCGCGTAGTGTGACCACATCGCCCGCTCGTACCTGAAACGATGGACTCGATACCTTGACACCGTTCACGCGAAAATGGCCGTGTACAATGCCTTGCCGTGCTTGGGGTCGGGTGGTGGTGTATCCGGATCGGCGTACCACGTTGTCCAGACGCCGTTCACAAAGAATCAGCAGTTCCTCAGCCGTATTGCCTTTCATACGGGTGGCCTTACCGAAATAACGGCGCAGCTGACTTTCTCCCAGGCCATAGTAGCGCTTAATCTTCTGCTTTTCCATCAGCGCCAAGCCATAGTTGGAGGTGCGACGGGGGCGCGTATGCATCCCGGGCGGTTGTTGTCGACGCTCGTAAGCCTTGACCGCACCAGCGTTTTCAAAAATTAAAGCACCCAATCGCCGATTCACGCGAGCTTTGGGACCAGTGTACCGAGCCATTCATGTTCTCTCTGAAAAGATTTACATCGTCCAAAAATACGTAAACTTAAAATTTTGCAATATATCCGGAGACAACGCAAGGGGTAGTTCACCGTTCGAAACGTAGACGCCACGTCCGGACAGTGACCGGGTGGAAACGGTTTTCAGCAATGTCCACAGGTATCCGGCGACGGAGACCAACGGGTTTGCCAATCCACTGGGCTGGAAATCCGTTTTCCGGGGTACTGGGGCCCCGAACGTCTCTAAAACCCTGATTCAGTGGTTTCATCGGGCCCCCCCAGGAGTTTTTCCCAGTCTGTCGTGAGCTGGTCGGCATCCGTGAAGAGCCGCCACACGCTGTTTGTCTGGCCTCGAAACGCTTTGCGGAGCCGAGCGGAGTCCATCGATCGGCTCTCTAAATCTCGAATGTAAATCCGCGACACTCGGCCGGGATATTCACGGGCAATTGCTCCATACAATTCGGGATCTCGTTCGCCGGAATCTCCGATCAAAACGAAGGTCCGCCTGGGAAAAGCTTTCAGGATGGAACGGATGGTCCGTCGTTTTCCCCAACGTGTCGGCAGGAGGAGGGAAAGTACTCGAGGATCCTTAAGGCGTAATGTGCGAAGATGATAGGTTCCGTGTGGAAAACGATCTTCCTGGCACAGATGCTTCAGCGACTCATAGAGTTGCCAGGGACTGGATGAGACGTAATGGAAGGCCACCCCATTATCGGCACCTTTGCGATATAACCGTGACATTCCCGGAATCGACTCGTATTCGCGTAAAAAAGTGTTGGCCAACAGCTCACTGCGAATCGGCACGTCACTGCGCTTGATCGTATCATCGATGTCGGAGATCACACTGACCCCTTTGGGACGAATGAGCTGAGCCTGTCCCGTGATCCTGCGCTGATCTCCCTCTCCCGTAACCACCCGGAAATGCAGCCAATCGGAGTGGATCTGTCCCTCGTTTCTCATCCGTTCGACGTCAGCAACTGATAACCGCAAGATACCACTAAAGTGACCGTTACGTTTGGTCCTGCGTCGTAGACGGTATAACTTGTGGCCGATCCGGATCGCCACGCGTATGCCGCTTCCATGCTGGGCTAAGAAAACGCCCACACGTTGACGAAATATATCCGAGTCCATACTGTAGGAATCGGCTTTCATGGCGCGCTGCAGAAACCTCACCAGAATCCGGTCCTGGTACGCATCAAAAAAAGGTTCAAACACGACGCCGTGAATCGCGATCTTCCAATAGCCCTGTTCACGATCCAGCTGGCCAAAGGATGGAAAAAGATTCACCCGGTGATGAGGTTGTATTTCAGATAAATGTTGAGTGACGTCTACCATTACGGTTCTCGTACGACTTGACTTTTCCTGATGCTGCGAATGCATGACGCGGCAGTGGAAGGTCAAGCCATTTTCTGAAAGTTCGGCTCAACCTGTACTAGACACCGCCGTGAAACGGTTTGTCAAGCAGCGGAAAGATTACGAAAATCCGTAAAAGTTGCCTAACAAGACCAGCTTGTGAACCCGACTTGGTGGCCTCCTGGCAATTTACAGCAAGATGAATCCTCCATTGCAAAACCAGCAACGGCCAAAGTCCATGCTGGAGTCGGCCTGTGATGAAATCAGCAGACCCTGACGCGGAGTTCCTCGGTTGGCAACGGCTCCCGACGCGACGCATCAGGCGTTTCGCCGATGATCGAAACCACGACGGTTTCGTATCAGTCAACCCGCCGGAAACTGTCGACAGTATTCATACAGTGCCATAGCTGTTGCGGTCGCCACGTTAAAGCTATGGGGCATGCCATAGACGGGAATCTCGATGACGTGGTGCAGCAGTTGTAACACCTCGGGTGATAATCCCTCACGCTCGTTGCCGATTACGAGTACCGTTCGACGTGTAAAAGAAAAGGTGTACAGGCACTGTGATTGGGTTGTTTGTTCAAGTCCCACCAACTGGTATCCATCTGTCCTGAGCGATCGGAGGACGGGTGGGAGAGATCGGCGAACGTCGGTCCTCATGGTATTGACCCCGTCCCGGGCAATCTTGGGATCAATTTTCGCCTGACCGCAGGCAACCAGGCGTGATACGCCGGAACAGCTGGCCGTCCTCACGATCCGCGAAAGGTTAACGTTGCTCCGTAGCGGTGAGCAAGCCACAACCAATTCACGTTGTCGCTCAAGCTGCTGAAGTCGTTTGTGTCGCTGGTGGGTGAAATGAGCCATGAAAATCTTACGGAGTTGTCAATTAAATGTGTTCCAGATGACGCGGGAAGTTTCCAGCGGGGAACGGGTGCTGGTTGCCGGTGTTGGTCCTGCTTTTTGAATTGAAATCTATTTTCAGGCTTTGATGCACGCTACAGAATGTAGGGCCCCTTCCAAAGCTGGTTTCAAGTCAGTGCACTCCTTTTCGGCAATAGGGCAACGGTTTGCAAAGGGGCAGCCTTGATAAATCTGATCAGGTGACGGTACTTCACCGACCAGTACAATTGGGTCTCGCTTGCTTTCTGCCTGGGGATCTGGCAACGGTACCGCAGATAAAAGAGCCTGTGTGTAAGGGTGTTTCGGGTGTTGGTAGAGTAGCTCGGACGGAGCAATCTCGATAATGTTTCCCAGGTACATCACTGCCACACGGTGCGCGATGTGCCGCACAACAGATAAGTCGTGAGAAATAAAAACGTATGCCAAGCCAAGTTGTTGCTGTAAATCCATTAGTAGGTTGATGACCTGAGCCTGAATTGAAACATCCAATGCTGATACCGGTTCGTCGCAAATAATCACTTGGGGTTTTACGGCAAGTGCGCGGGCTATACCGATTCGCTGCCGCTGACCTCCTGAAAATTCGTGTGGGTAACGATTCATGAATCCAGGATCCAAACCTACCAATTCCATCAGCCGAATGACTTCCAGCATACGTGTGCGCCGGTCGTAAAGCTTGAAGATCTTCATGGGCTCACTGATCAAGCGTCCAACTGGCATGCGCGGGTTAAGGGATGCGTAAGGATCCTGAAAAATCATTTGAATCTGTTTTCGATGAGGATGCATCGTCCGTGCTGAAAGATTGTCCAGGCGGACCCCGTTCAAAATCACTTGTCCGTCGGTAACTTTCACCAAATTAAGAATGGCTCGAGCCGTTGTCGATTTTCCACACCCGGATTCACCGACGATTCCCAAAGTTTCTCCGGACTGCAAATGAAAGCTAACTCCATCTACAGCTCGGACGATGCGACGCTTTCTTTCCCATGGTCCTCCGGTTGTGTGGAAATGAATCTTGAGATCTTTGACTTCCAACACGTTTTGGGATGTAGAGCGAGATTCCACTTGAGCACGAGACTTCATGGCCCTTCCCCCCCTGCGGAATCGGCTGTCCAATCCACAAAGCAAGCTGCCAAACCTTCGCTTGAAACTTTGGTCAGCTCGGGCGTCTCCTCTCGACAGTGTTGCACGGCATAACGACAACGTGCACAGAACGAGCACCCTTTCCCGAGCTGTGTCAGATCGGGAGGTTGACCTTCGATCGGTGTCAACTTGGTCCCCAGCGGCGCATCCAGTCGGGTCATGGACTTGAGCAAGCCCAGGGTGTAGGGATGCCGCGGATTACGGAACAAGGTTGCCGTGTCCGCCTGTTCCACAATCTTGCCGGCATACATCACCACAACCGTATCACAGGCAGAGGCAATGACACCCATATCATGAGTGATTAAGACGATTGCTGTTTGTGCGGAGTTTTGCAACTCTTTCATGAGCCGGAGAATCTGAGCCTGGATGGTCACATCCAAGGCGGTGGTGGGCTCGTCGGCAATGAGTACGTCAGGCTTACAAGACAGAGCCATGGCGATCATCACGCGTTGCCGCATACCCCCAGAAAATTGATGTGGATAATCACCAAGACGCCGTTCTGGTGACGGGATACCGACCTTTTCCAGCATCGAAATCGCGTGGTTCCTGGCCGATTGACGATCGTGTCCCAGATGAATTCTCGTCACCTCAGTCAGTTGGTCTTCGATGGTCAGGAGAGGATTCAGGGCGGTCATCGGGTCTTGAAAGATCATGGCGATCTTTCGGCCTCTAATGGTGGATAAGTCCCTCTGGCTCATGTGCAGCAGTTCCTGCCCTCGGAACCGAATGGAGCCGGAAACAATCTTTCCAGGCGGTTGTGGTATCAACCCCAGGACAGCCAGATTGGTGACCGACTTCCCTGACCCTGATTCGCCCACGATCCCCAAAGTCTGGCCAGGAGCCACCTGAAAGGAGACACCTCGAACGGCCTCGACCAGGCCTTCGTCCGTATCATACTGCACGGCCAGATCATTCACTTCGAGAACAGGTCTTGGTTTCATCGATTCTTCATTTTCGGGTCAAGGGCATCTCTCAGGCCGTCACCCAAGAAATTCAAGGCAAATAACGTTGTCGCTAAAGCTAGGCCCGGAAAGAGTACTAGCCACCAATAGATCTTGATCGGTGTAATCATCTTCACCCCTTCATTGGCCAGTAACCCCCATGAAACATCTGGTGGAGAGACTCCCAATCCCAGGAATGAAAGAAAGGCTTCGAATAACATGACCGCTGGAATCGTCAGTGTCAGATAGACGATGACGACACTCAAAACGTTGGGGACAAGGTGGATAAAGATGATCCGTGTCTGGCTTGCGCCGATGGTGCGTGCCGCCTCCACAAATAACTCTTGTTTTAAAGAGATCACCTGCCCCCGTACGACGCGGGCCATGGTTAGCCAATAGATAGCCCCGATCACGATATAAAAAATCATAATCTGATCCAGACCCAGGAACTCCAGTTCTTTTTTGATGCTGTCTTCACTCAATATGGTCACGAGAAATATCACTACGAAAATGAACGGAATGGAATAAAGGACATCAACGACCCGCATCATGAGATTGTCCACTCGTCCACCCAAATAGCCTGCTGTAGCACCGTAGCTCACACCAATGACCAATGACACCAATGCGGCCACAACACCAACCATCAGTGATATCCGTGCACCCCAAAATAATCTTGCGAGCAGATCGCGTCCCAAGTGGTCCGTACCACAGATGGAAGGGATACACCAGTCTCCAAACAGAGTCACGCGGGCGCAAGTGAGGGCGCGGTTGAGGCCGTTCGGTTTGTGCCACAGGCCGCGAATCGGGTCGTTGTGCAGGTACACTTCGCGTAGATGCTGCTGCAGAAGGTCTTGCTCAGCCGCAGACCCTTGTGATTTTGCAGTGCGTAGTTGCTGTATTTTTCGTTCGAAGTTCGCCAACTCGTCTTCCAGTTGCAGTTGAACGGGGGAAAGATTAGGAGGTTGAAACTGGCGCCCTTTTTGCGCAGGTTGACCGTTGCTTTCGGGTCGGTTCTGCAGATGTTGCTCGATCGGTGATTGCAACGGAATCAAAGGTGTCAAGCAGGTGAGGGATGCGATGCCGGTTAAAACGCTCAGGGCTGCCATGGCAGACCAATTCTTGCGCAATCTCCGAAACGCATCTTGTCCCAGGGAAACACCCTTCAGCTGCCCGGCCCTTGAGAGGACATCCGTGTAATGCTCCCGGTCTTGTTGTTCACTTGCCATTGCGATTGCCGTGTGCTATTCAATGGTCACACGTGGATCGATCAGTGCGTACGCGATATCCACCATGGTGTTCATTGTGTAAAGCATCACCGTGTAAACCATCACCATGCCCATGGCGAGGGTATAGTCTCTTTGGATTGCGGCGTCGATGAAGTGGCTTCCCATGCCGGGTATGGCAAAGATTCGCTCCAACACCAAAGACCCTGTCATGATTCCAGCAACTGCAGGTCCCAAGTAAGAAACCACGGGAAGCATCGCCCCGCGCAGCACGTGCCTGACGATGACATGACGCTGCTTCAAGCCCTTGGCATAGGCGGTGCGGACATAGTCGTGTCCTAGTACCTCCAGCATCTCCGTGCGCGTAAGCCTGGCAATGTAACCAGCAAATGGGGCTCCCAAGCAGATCGCGGGCAAAAAGATGTTCGACAGACTTCCCCAACCCGCAGCAGGAAACCAAGGTAGGACGAACACGAATACCACAATGGCCAGACTGGCCAATACAAAATTGGGAACGGCAATGCCCAGCGTTGCCAATGACATAAGGAGCACATCACTAAGCGAGTGAGGGCGAATCGCAGATACGACTCCTGCGGTCACTCCTAAAATAATTGCAAATGACAGCGCAATGATCCCTAGAGATGCCGAAATGGGAAACCCTTCTGCAATTACCTCGTTGACTGTGTAATCACTTAACTTGAAGCTCGGGCCGAAATCCAAACAGATTGTGTTCCACAACTGTGCTCCGTATTGACGGTGAAGCGGTAGATCGAGATTGAACCGGGCGTCGATGTTACGCTGAATGTCTTCGGGTAATGCTCGTTCTCGATCAAATGGACCGCCGGGAACAACTCGCATGAGAAAAAAGCTGATTGTAAACACCGACCATAACGTGATCAGCATCCAGACGGATCTTCTGACGAGAAATCGGATCACTGCAGGCCTCGTCTGGAAAGGTTGTTATGCATGTGATCCGGATTGACCTGCAGGATTAAAAGTGGATGAACGTCCTGTATGTTTGCATAAAAGTTTTTCACATACGGACGTACCATGTTCAATGAAACATAAAAGTAAATCGGCATAATCGGTTGCTGATCCATCAAGATCTGCTCGGCTTGCCGCAAGATGTCGAATCGTGCGGTCGGATCGGATTCAGCAGCAGCGGATGCAATGAGTTCGTCGTATTTTGAATCGGACCAACCGGTCTGGTTCGTGGGTCGGTCGGTGACAAACATATCCAGAAACGTGTTGGGATCCGGGTAATCCCCAATCCAACCTGCTCGAGCAATGTCGTACTGTCCTGTTCGTACGGCATCTAAGTAAACTCCCCACTCGAGGTTCTTGAGTTCGACTTCAATTCCCAGATGGTTTTTCCACTGGCGCTGGACGACCTCTGCAATATCGCGATGGCCTTCGCTGGTGTTATAGAGAATCTGGATTTTGGGAAAGCCCCGGGCTTCCGGATATCCGGCATCAGCTAATAACTGGCGGGCCGCTTTCACATTGAAAGCTCCGGACAAGCCGGGCTCGTAGCCGGGTAAACCGGGTGGCACAAAGCTACGTGCGGGGATTTGTCCCGCCCGGGTGACAGAGTCGACTATCTCGCGTTTGTTGATGGTTGCATTCAGGGCCTGACGAACCCGTACGTCATCAAACGGCGGCCGCGAAACGTTGACGCGATAGAAGTACGTGGTCAACATGGGCGATTTTAGCAAGTCGTTTCTGTCTTCCAGTTCCGGAATGATCGAATTGGGGACGGAGGTGATCCAATCCACTTGGTCGTTTTCGTACAGATTCAACTGGGTTGTATCTGAGTTGACTGCCAGGGCGTCAATCACCTGTATTTGAACCGACGCAGCATTCCAGTACTCGGAATTGCGTTGCAGCCTGATCCGGTCGCGGATGCGGCGGAACTTTATCACAAAGGGCCCGTTGCTGACGATGTTGTGAGGCTTGGTCCAGGCAGGTGTTCCGTGTGTTTCGACACACTTTCGATTGACCGGGTAGAGTGGATAAAATGCCACCAAGTCCAGAAAATACGGCGTAGGATTCTTCAAGTGGACGACCAGTGTATGATCATCAATCGCTCGAATGCCTACCTGACTCTCAAAGTGTGGTAGGACATGGAGGCACTGTTCAGTCATCGGTGTTAAATGTGGATCGGAAATCTTGCAAAAGTCGCGTACGTTGCCGCTCGATTTCCAATCGACTTCACCGTCTAGCATTGGCTTTACCTCCACCGTGTAGATCCAACGTTGGCGCCAATCGGCCAGTAGTGTTTGTTTTTCTTTGCGATTTCCGGCAGGAGTGGCCTCGGGCTGGGGAGGTTTTTGAACCTTGACCAGTTTTCCGGCGAGGATTGTTCCCCGGGGAAATGTCTGATAGGGTTTTTTTCTGTCGGTTAATTCAATCTCGACGCGGTCACCCGGCTCGACCGCTGCGGCCGTATATTTGGCGGCGTTGACGACGTAGTGCAGTTGAAAAGAATATTCTGAGGCGGTTTCCGGATGAAGAAAGCGACGCCAGGACCAGACGAAATCATGTGCGGTCAGTGCGGTTCCGTCTGACCACCGAGCTGTCGGGCGGATTTGAAACGTATAGGTTTTCAAATCATCTGAAATCGTACAGCTTTCGGCCACTGCGGGTTGGGGTTCTAATTCGTTGGGCTGTCCCTTCCTGGGTAATGAGCGGTAAAGACCCTCGAAAATTGCTCGGATGATGCGGCCTTCCGGCGCCCCGGTGACTCGTGCTGGATCCACGCTTTGAATTTCTGTGCCATTGACAAAGGTAAAGTCGGCGGGGGGTAGATTACCAAATGAAATTGCCCAGGCCAGCGCAAGCAGAGAGCCAAAGAAAACACTGTAGGGGAAAATCTTTCGCAAGGTCTGCATCATCGGACTCTCGTCGGATCCTGCCGGCACAATCGCACAAGGAATTTAACGCGCGGGAGGATGCAAGTAGTAGTCCAATCTGGCATGGAATCCCCGCGCCCTGCCGCACAACTGGTAAAACATGCTGAAAGGCGGAGCCAGCCTCCAAGCCGAACTTGACGGAAAAACGACCTGTTTGCCTGGCTTTCGTCGACCAAAGTAAAACCGGAGAAGGAGGGGTGGAATGGGTTGGATGGCATAGACGCCTTACGGGAAATCGTGCTTTATCGCAGGGTCTGAAGTCAACACACCGCGCAGGGCCACGACCGTTGAAAAGAACAACAGGGAACCGAACGTAATCACAGCCAGCCCACAGATGGCAAAGTGATCTCGAAGAAGAATTAGACCCGGTGGTTCGTCGCTCGCCGGCGCACGGCGCTGGACAGGACCGTCGTCTTCCTCCAACCGGCTGGCGCTGTGTTTCCAATGGTTCCAATCGTCGGAAGCTTTGGGAGTGGTGAGTGTTTCAAGAGTCCAGGCTCGCACGTAGATCAGAAACCCAGACAACAGCAAAAGAAAGCAGGCGTACGACCAGGCCACCCACAATCGTGATCGATGCTTGGAGTTCTTGTTGACGGTCACTGCATCTTTATCCGGTGATAGGGGAATGTTTAAGGTTTCAACAGCTCCAACAGGGCGTTGGACATCACGACGATACCGGTGGTTAGAGTCTCTCCGGCGTCCGGATAAAAGTTTGGCGAATGCAGGGATGGGGGATTTTGTCCTAATTGTTGATAACGTTTCAATCGACTTGCATCCACCGCACCTAAGCGAAACATCATGATGGGAACACCCGCCCTACCGTATTGACTGAAATCCTCTCCACCCATGGATTGCTCGGCTTCCGTCACATGTTCTTTACCGAGAACCCGCCGAAATACCTGGCTCATCCGATTTCCCAACTGGGGATCGTTCCACAGTGACGGTGTACCTTCGGAAATTGTCACGACTGGTTCCGGAGCTCCATAAGCCGTTGCGATTCCCCGAGCCCGCTTCTGGATGGCGTCGAGAAGCTGTTGGCGAACATCATCCGTGTAGCTACGGACTGTAAGTTGCAGATGGCAGGCGTCTCCGATGATGTTGTGTTTCGTACCTCCATGAATGGAGCCCACAGTCACCACGCAAGGTTCCAGGGGCTTGACCTCGCGACTGACGATCGTCTGAAGTGACATCACAAGATCAGCCGCCTGTACGATTGGATCGATTGTCGTCTGTGGATAGGCTCCATGACCTCCTTGCCCTTTTACCGTGATGTCCACACTGTCTACGTTAGCCAATGAGTAACCCGTCCGAAATCCTACCTTGCCCGCCGCAAGGGTTGCATCAACATGCAGTGCCAGTGCGTAGTCCGGTTGCGGAAATCGCTCGAACAAACCGTCCTGCAACATCGCGATGGCACCGGCACCACGCTCTTCGGCAGGTTGGCCGATCAGCATCAATGTACCTTTCCACAGGTCTTTGTTTTTCGAAAGATATCGTGCCACAGCGATTAAATTTGTGATGTGTACATCATGCCCACAGGCGTGCATGACACCAACTTCCACGCCTTTCTCGTTTTTCACGCGAACCTGCGAGCTATAAACCAATCCTGTTTTTTCCGTTACGGGCAAAGCGTCCAGGTCACTACGCACCATGACGGTCGGACCTTCACCGTTGCGAATAAAAGCCGCAACACCGTGTCCACCGATACCCGTTGCAACTTCCGCTCCCAAGGTTCTCAATTCCTGAGCTAAACGTGCCGCCGTCTGTTCTTCCTGGAAGGAAAGTTCAGGATGCGCGTGAAAATGACGGTATAAATCAACGACGTCTTGCAAATTGCCATGCACCCAGTCACCAGGTGTCTCGGCGGATGTTATCGAGGTGTCAATCGACACAGCGCAGAGTAGAAAAACGACCATACTGAGACTCGTCGATGGATGGCGTAGTTTCACTGCCAATTCCCCTTTCTAACTAATCGGAGCAGTTGTGGTAACAGTTGCCGGAAGGCACGAGCCCGGTGACTGAGGGCCGCTTTGACCGCTCCCCCGAGCTGACCGAATGTACGGTGATATTCGAGGACTTGGAACAATGGATCGTAACCGAAACCCCCTGTTCCTGCCGGGCGAAGTTGGATCCTTCCATAACATCGAGCTTCTGCATTGGCTTGAATCGTTCCTTGCGGATCCGCCACCGCCATGTGACAGACGTAATGTGCGTTGCGACGTTCCAGAGGAATGTCCGCCAATTCGTCAATAAGACGTTGATTGTTTTTTTCGTCAGTGGCAGCGGGCCCTGAGTAACGGGCTGAAAAAATTCCGGGGGCCCCTTGCAACGCTTCCACACAAAGGCCACTGTCTTCACCCAGCACCCAGTGTCTTAAATGCAACGCCTGTAGTGTTGCCTTTCGTTCTGCATTGGCCGCGAACGAGTCACCGTCTTCGACGACTTCGATGGAGTTATCGAAATCGGCAAGCGTGCGCAGCTGGAAACCGCTCGGTGCCAGAAGCTGGCCCAACTCCTGACCCTTTTTTCGGTTTCGCGTTCCCAGTACAAGCAGGCGAACAGAGGACATACTTTCCCAATCTATCGCGTTGGAAGGATGCGGACCAGCGTCCCAAAAGGAAAACTCTGCTGAAAAAAGGGAAGTGGAATCGCCCAGAGAGTCCCGGATCCGGCTTTGATCACCCGGTGACGATCTGGTTCGTAGCAGAGCCAAGCCGTGGCGAAGATCTGGTGGTGAAGTCAGGCCGAAAACGTCAAAGATTTGGAAACGTTTGTCCTGCTCTGGGCGACCCACTCAGGTCAACTGAGACTCGCCAGCATTCCGAGGTAGCCGCGAGAACTGGGCCTTTGAAGGTCCTTCAAATGTTGATCCGAACAGTTCTCGAGAACGTGGTCCTTTATAAGACCAAAAGCGATTTGGAGTCAACGGAGCGGGACTAACGAAACCATTTGCCGGCTTGCGCGTAATCATGGCTCACTGAGTATTTTGGGACCCGGACAGCAGTTGGTTGCATGTCGAAGATAATACCCGCCATCATCCTGGGTTGCAGACCGGAGGAGCCCGTGACGTTCACCGGTTTTGGTCCGTACTGCTGGATAAGTTGTATGATGCCTTGGTGGTAGAGGACCTTTCCATTTTGTGCCGGGGTCCCGACTGAATCAAAACTTCCCACCGTGACAATACTTACGTCGCGTTCATGAAACTGATATGCTTCGACTCCCTGCTTGCGTAGAGTTTTGGTAAGTGTATCGGTTTTCTCTGCTGCAAGTGCCAGGCGACTTTTCATCTCCGCGCCGTTCGAGATGTCTCGAATAGTCTTCTGATCGATGATGATGTTTCCGCGGAAAGTCGCAACGCGGACGGTATATTTTCTCGGGCATTCAAGCAACGAGTACTCCAGATCTTTGTTCAAGTCGTAAACAAACTTGTCCATTCCGCTGGGAGCAAAATATTCTTCCGGAAGAAGTGGGTTACGGGTTACGAACGCGTTTCCCATAGGACCTTTGCCACGTTTGGCGGGATTCCGATTTAACTGGCGTTGCCAGTCTCGCAGTCCTCTGAACTGCTGCGTTTTCGGTCGGCGCAAACTATCCAGTTGCACATACTTGATTTTTTTCAGTGTTCGTTTCACCACGGGTAACTCGATAGATTCAAAGTCCCCTGCAAGCACTGCCCACTCATCAAAGGCAATGTTTTTCCGATAGCGCATTTTGGGCGATTCGTTGAAGCGATTCACGCCTTTACCTACCAACGGTTTTGAATAGTCGAATCGCTTTTTATGGAGATAAGCAGTTAGATTCAGGTTTGTTCTCAAATCGATCACGAGTGCGTGCGCTTCTTCTTCTGCCCCGTCGCCGACAAACGTTGTGGCCAGAATTGTCCAAGGCCCGTTGGCCTCGGTGAGTAAATATGACTGTTCGGGATCTGCCGAGACCTTTTCTTTGAAGGGATTCCAGGAACCAAAGGGGGAAGCATGTACGGTTGAAATGGCAAGTCCTGCAATCGTTAAAAGGACCACCAAAACAAACCGAGAAAATGGTTGGAACATAGAGCGACTTGACCTGATTTGAACAACGAGAAGGAAAAGCCTGATCAAGGTGCCCCAAGGAGCGAGACACGGCAGACAAGAGGTGCGGAGTCTAGCAAGTCCGTCGCCCATCTCCTAGATCGATTTATAGCATCCCGTGAGGCGGCATGTGTCAACGAACACAGAGTAGCACGTTAGGACGAAGAAGAAATCACGGAACGCTACCCACAATCCCTGTTTCATCCGCGGTGCTGGCAATGACGTCGACGAATGCACCGGCAACGAGACTGCTTGCAGTGACCTGTACCGGTGCGTATCGGCAAGAGGTTCCCAAGAATCGGTTTTGCTGTTGATCATCGGCGGACTCTACGAGAACCTGAAGTCTCCTGCCGATCAGCCTGTGGAAATACTGGCTCCGCAATTCCGACTCAATTTGCCGAAGCCTGCGGCCACGTTCGGCTTTGATTTGCGGCGGAACTTGGTCATCCATCTCGGCAGCTGGTGTTGTTCGACGTGGACTGAACGGAAAAACATGGATTTTGGAGAACCCGATTCGCCGGACCGTGTCACACGTTTCCTGGAACTCACTCTCAGATTCTCCGGGAAAGCCAACGATAACATCTGTCGTTATGGCTGGTAGCTCGAGCGTTTGCTTGACCAGCTCGCAACGGTCGGTCAGCCGTTTGGTACACCATCGACGTCGCATTCGTCGCAAAACAGAATTGGAGCCGCTCTGCAAACAAATATGCAAGTGGGGACAGATTTTTTCGGAATATTCGGCCAACACTTTGATCAGCTCGTGCGTGACTTCCGTGGCTTCGATGCTGGACAAGCGTAGTCGGAAGTTTCCGGGTAATTCTGCCAGGCGGCGCACTAAATCGGCAAGACGCATCCAGGCTGATTTGGGTTGGTTGACGTTCCAGTCGACACCGTAATGTCCAAGATGGATGCCCGTCAAAACGATTTCGCGATAGCCGTTGGATACCAGCCGCTGCACTTCTTCGAGGATGTGAGTGACAGGTCGGCTGGTTAGCTGAGGCCGTACCTGGGGAATGATGCAATAGCTACACCTTAAAAGACAACCGTCCTGGACTTTGACATACGCCCGGTGTCGATTACCAAAGCGAGAAATTCCTGTAGGAATATCGATCACCCCAAATCGCCCCAACAGATCCGGGATTTCTCGTTTGTCGGTGACTACCTCCGCCACGTTGGGCAGGCTACGGACTTCCTCTGGAGCTCGGGTCGCATAGCACCCCATGACAATGATTCTCGCATCGGGGTTTTCCCTGCCCAGTCGCCGGATCAGTTGACGACTTTTGGCATCCCCTTCGTTGGTCACTGTGCAGGTATTGACGACACATAGGTCGGCAGGTTCGTCTGTCTCAGGTTCCTGGAATCCGTGATCAAGTAGCACTTCCCGCACGAATTCCGTTTCGTACTGGTTGACCTTACAACCCAGGGTTGCGGTTCTCAGTGTGGCGCCCGACATAAGGATCAGATCTTCGACTGTTCGGATTGGGTGGGGTTGGACAATTCAGCCGATCGGCAAGGAGGCATTTTCTGGAAAACCAATCACGAAGAATCTGTTAGAGCTTCGATCGTTGAACTCATCGACCCGGCACAGCGTCGCACCATGGAATCTTTGCCGTATGCATGAATCTGCTCACGTTTCAGTTCCGCATGTTCCCGAGTTGTTGTCAACAGAACGACCCTTCCGGAACGATCTACCTCGCTGGCCATCTGTTTTCCCCTTTCCCGGGGATAACCGAACAGCTTTTGCAGCATACAAATTACATATTCATAAGTGTGATCGTCGTCGTTCCAGAGTAACACATTATAGCGGGGTTGCCTGCGGGGTTTGCCAGGATGAGTCCGTTTGCCACGCTCCGGTGTCACGGTATCAGCATCCGGGACGACCGTAGCTTTACACTGATCCATCTGATGTTCCTCCACCTAGATCTGCCATACGGCAATCATTATATTGTAAGGCCACCGCCGTTGGAAAGGGATTCACGCATGCATTCCATGACTGAATTAGACGATTATCTTCGAGAAAACCGCGAACGTTTTGAAGCGGATCTATGCGAATTGCTCCGGATTTCAAGCATCAGCGCCGACACGCAATACCGTGATGACGTGCTATTGGCAGCCAAATGGGTGGCAAATCAGTTCCGTTTACTGGGTTTCGAAACCGAAACGATCGAAGGTTCCGGCCATCCGATTGTTTATGCTGAATCACCTCAGGTCGAGAATGCCCCTACCGTTTTGATTTACGGACACTACGATGTTCAACCCCCCGATCCTCTTGAAGAGTGGGTCACACCACCTTTTGAGCCAACACAACGTGACGGAAATATCTATGCTCGTGGAGCTACGGATGATAAAGGGCAAATGTTGACTCATGTAAAAAGTGCCCAGGCCTGGGTGCAAACAGCAGGCTCATTGCCGCTCAATTTGAAGTATGTGATTGAAGGTGAAGAGGAGATCGGAAGCACCAGTTTACAAAAGTTTCTGGCTGAACATCCACAAAAGCTGAAGTCGGATGTTGCCGTTGTGAGCGACACATGTCAGTTTGCACGTGGCAAACCTGCGATTACCTATGGCCTGCGTGGAATCGCTTACTTCGAGCTCCGGCTTACCGGACCCCAGCAAGATTTGCATTCCGGCACGTTTGGTGGTTGCCTCACCAATCCGGCTAATGCGATGTGCATGATGCTGAGCGGTTTGATGGATGAGGACGGCAAGATTCTGATCCCCGGTTTCTACGAGGATGTGATTCCCTTGTCGGATTCTGAGAGGGAGCAATTCGACGGGTTGCCCTTTGATGAGGCTGCGTTTGCGGAACGTTTGGGGATCGATCGACTTCACGGCGAGCGTGGGTTCTCGACCTTGGAACACCGCTGGGCTCGTCCGACATTCGACATCAACGGACTGTGGAGCGGCTATCAGGGTGAAGGTGCCAAGACTGTGATTCCGGCCAGGGCGACTGTCAAGTTCAGCTTTCGTTTGGTTCCTGACCAGGACCCCAAGAAAATTGGAGCTGCACTGGAATCGCGGCTTACCGAACTTTGCCCACCCGGGATCCGATTGGAGTTGATCGACCTACATGGTGCTCCAGGAATCGTGGTTCCGTTAGACAGTCCCTATGTGGCGGCAGCAGCCAAGGCAATTGAATGTGGTTTCGGCAGACCTCCGGTATTTATTCGAGAAGGTGGATCCATCCCTATCGTGACGACCTTTCGTGAAACATTGGGCATCGACACCTTACTTCTTGGATGGGGACTTGATGACGACAACACGCATGGCCCCAACGAAAAGTTTTCCCTGACCGACTTCCATCGAGGAATCAAGGCGAGTGCCTATCTGTGGCAAGAGCTGAGCAAAATTGAAATAGGGGCCTGAAGCTGATGACAACCATTGCAGGCAGTATCGGGCCGAACGTGTGCCACAAATTGGATTTGCTGAATTCCTTCAGTCGGGTTGTGTTTTGAATTCATGTTCCTTGGTTAAATTCCCTCTTATAAAATGACGGTTAGTGATGCTTGATCGAAAATTTATCACTGAAAATGCTGGCACAGTACAGCAAAATTGTATCCATCGTGGTGTCCAAGTCGACGTGGATCGTCTGGTGCAAATCGAGGTGGATCGGCGTGCTCAACAAAATGAAGTGCAGGAACTTAACACTCAGGCAAATGCTAATAACAAGCGCATCAAACAGGCGGCGGATTCTGAACAGCGGGAAGCCATCATCGAAGAGGGTCGGCGATTACGGGAGCGGAAGGATTTGGCACAAGCTGCATGCGATGTATTAGATGCCGAAGCATATGGCATTCAACGATTGATTCCGAATTTGTCCCATCCTGACGCCCCTATTGGGAAAGACGACAAAGCCAATCTTGAGATCAGCAAGGGGCAACATGCTCCTTGCCAGTTTGGTTTCAAGCCACTTGACCATGTTGAACTGGGCCAACGACTCGACCTGTTTGATTTTGAAAGCGCGGCGAAGATTACCGGGCATGGCTTCTATTTTTTAAAGAATGATGCTGTTCTACTGGACCTGTCACTTCAGCGCTACGCACTTGATCTGCTGATTGCCGAGGGGTTTACGCCCACCATCACTCCCGACCTTGCGCGAAATGAAATACTGGAAGGAGTTGGATTTATTCCTCGTGGGCCTGAAACACAAATTTACAGCGTCGAAAACAGCGATTTGAGTCTGATCGCTACGGCAGAAATTACCTTGGGCGGGTTGCTATCGGGTCAAACATTGGATGCCGAAGATCTGCCATTGCGATTTGCTGGAATGAGCCATTGTTATCGGACTGAGGCGGGTGCCCACGGACGAGCCACGCGGGGGTTGTTTCGCGTTCATCAATTTACCAAGGTGGAAATGTTTGCCTTTACGTTGCCGGATCAGAGCGATGCCATGCTCGGCCGTTTACGTGATCTTGAGTGTCGTTTGTTTGACGAATTGGAAATTCCTTATCGAGTGGTCGATACAGCCACGGGTGATCTGGGTGGTCCTGCCTATCGTAAATTTGACCTTGAGGCATGGATGCCCGGCCGAGGAGATGGCGGAGAGTACGCCGAAGTCACGAGTACTTCCAACTGCACTGACTATCAATCCCGCCGTTTAGGAGTACGCTACAAAACCAAGGGTGAAAAAGGGACAAATTTCGTTCATACCCTCAACGGTACAGCCGTGGCGATCAGCCGTGCGATCATTGCAGTTTTGGAGAACCATCAGCAGGAAGATGGTAGTGTACTTCTTCCAAAGGCGCTGCGGTCTTACATGGGTAAAGACCGGATTGTCGCGAAATCGTGATGAAGAGAGCGGTTGCCGGGCGGAGCGTTGGAGTTCGCAGCAACCGTTGTTCACGCCAAGTCTGACGGCCATTCGGAGGCTAGCCTTGCGGCAAAATATGCTACGCTGAAAGAAGTGAGTCGGCAGGTTCCCATGAGGGAGGTTTTGTGATGGGGAAGCTCAATTTCAACTTTAATCAGCAACCCACTTTGGGTATCGAGCTAGAGCTTGGTCTTGTTGACGGCCAAAGCATGGCTCTCACCAGTTCGATTGAACAGGTCCTGACGGTGTTGAGCGATGGAACTGCCGATGCGATCTACAAACCTGAACTCATGCAATGTTGCATTGAAATCAACACAGGCATTTGTGAAACAATTGACGATGCAAGACGGGATCTACATGGCAAACTCGTGCGTCTGGAGGAGAGCATTGATCCGTTGGGATTGCGGCTGTGGTGGGGGGCCACCCACCCGTTTTCACTTTGGAGTGAGCAAAAGGTAACTCCCAATGAACGCTACTTGAACCTGGTCTCGCTTCTGCAGGAAATGGCCCGGCGATTGGTCACTTTCGGACTGCACGTGCATGTGGGTGTCGATTCTGGTGACAAAGCCGTTATGATTTGCGACCGTATGATGCAACATTTGCCTACATTGTTGGCTCTGAGCTGCAGTAGCCCTTATTGGGAAAACCGGAACACGGGACTCCAATCACATCGCTCGAAGATCATGGAAGGTTTGCCAACAGCCGGCCTGCCTACACTGATGCGGAACTGGAGTGAATACGTATGGCTTGTGAACCACATGGTCGACACTGGATTTCTTAACACCATTCGTGAGATCTGGTGGGACATTCGACCTCATCACAATTTTGGAACCGTCGAAGTTCGCGTCTGTGACATGCCCGGAAATCTTTCCGATGTACTGGCCATTGCAGCACTCATTCAATGCTTGGTTAAATTCCTTTCGGATGAAATCGACGGTGGAGCCTACCAGCATGACTGTCATCCCATGATGGTTCGGCAGAACAAATGGCGAGCCAGCCGGTTCGGAAACCAAGCGCACCTGGTCAACTCGTACACTCACGAAGTGCAAACCGTGAGCCAAATTATAGGGGGACTGATTGCACGTCTTCAGCCAGTCGCTCAGGAGCTAGGTTGCCTGGAATATCTAGAAGACAACCAGCGGATTGCCGATCATTCCAGTTGGGCTGAGCGACAACGCCAGATTTTGGCGGAAACTGGAAGCACGGCTGAAATCGTTCGTCAGCTGTCGGCCGATTCACGGATCAGCCCGGTGAAGGCCATTTCCAGTTAATTGAAAGTGGCTGATTCGTGTCCCGTGGCAGGCTGTTGGCACTACACTCATCACCTCCGGCCACCGTTTGACTGCCAGGGAACGATTGTTTTCAAAAGAGCGTCTGCACACGCTCAGGATTTCGGTTCGGTACGCAGTAAGCGGTGCGCATTCAGAGTGGTGAGACGTCCCATCTCTTCCAATGTCACGCCGCGTGTCTCTGCGAGGCACTCAGCAGTATGAATCATCAGGGCTGGTTCATTTGGTTTTTGTCCACGGTGAGGATGTGGGGACAAGTAGGGTGAATCGGTCTCGATCAATAGTCGATCAGTCGGGATCCCGGCGGCAGTGTGCCGCAAGTCCGCGGATTTTTTGAAGGTCACCATGCCCGCAAAGCTGATATGCAGTCCCAATTCTACACACTCCGCCGCCATTTCTGCGGTGCCCGTAAAGGAGTGCATGATTCCTCGTAAAGGTGAACGAACGCGAGCTTCACGCAACATCACTAAAATGTCCTCGACACAGTCTCGCATGTGCACAATAAAAGGCAGATCGGTCTGTTGCGAAAGCCGCAAGTGCCGGTCAAAGTAATCCTGCTGGAGAAAGAAGGGAGTGAAATCCCAATATCGATCGAGTCCAGTTTCGCCGAGGGCAATTACCTCAGAATGTCCAACAAGTCCCCGCACTCGATCCCAATCATCCGGTCCCGCTTCTGAACAATAGTTGGGTTGTAAACCTACGGCAGCGTGAACTTCCGGAAAGCGTCCGGCAATCTCAACTGTTTTTTCACTGGAGTCAGCGGTGGTTCCCACTGCCAGAATGTGTTTAACTCCGGCATTGGAAGCTCGAGTGACGACTTCTTCAAGATCATCGACCAACTGTTCGTCATCAAGGTGCGCGTGTGTGTCAAAAAAATTCATTGCTGCACTGCCAGCGTTTGTCGATAACTTCGAGAAGTAACAAATGCAGTTCAACTCACACGGTCGATCGTGTAGCCTGTACTTCGCTGACGCTGAAAATCGAACATCAACGAGCTAGGTGGCGCTCGTTGCAGCCTGGGCCAACTCTTCCAGTGATTCGAGGTGGCCCTTAGCCATGCCCAAAGCCTCTTGTGCCAGCGCTGAAGCTTCAGCATGTTCTGTCAGGTCGTTCAAGCATTCTTCGATGGTACCAATGTCCTGCTCCTGGCATTCGATGATGCGTTGCAGCAGAAAACCGAGGGCAAGATCGTTCAAGGGGGTCAGATCTCGCCCCTGGCCGCGATTTGGACTGCCGCCCAAATCGAGGATCAGTCGAGCGATTTGCTCGCTATGAGTTTTCTGATCGGCCACGAGATGCCGCAGAACTGCCCGCACTTTTTCATCCGCCTTGGTTATCCAAGGGGTAGTGTAGCTGAGGTACATGGGTACGGATTGGCAATGCAAAGCCAACAGGCGATTTAACGATCGTAGTACAGTGGCAGAACTCATTACGAGTTCGATCCCCCCTTAGGATAATAAATGAGTTGTCGCTGCCCGCGCGAGTTGACTGAGCCAGTCCCACTGAAAGAAAAAGAATACGACCGGAATCGTGACCAGCAAGACATAACCAAATTGCACGCGAGAGACCAGCGAGCCCTCGCTGGACCGGCGATTTTCCGGCTCAGGGTCGATCGCTATTACTCTCACCACCCGGAGATAATAAAACAGACTGACGGCTGTATTGATCCCGCCCACGATCAACAAGGCCATAAGATAACCATGCCCAGAAACTTTCCAGCCATCGACCAACGCAGCAAAGATTGCGAACTTGCCGATGAAGCCGGCCAAGGGAGGAATCCCCACTAAACTAAACAGAATGACTGCGAAGCAGATGGAAATTCCCGGCGAGCGACGAATCAAACCGGCGTAGTCAGCGATCTCTTCGCTACCCAGTTGATCCCGGAGGATTGCCACAATGGAAAATGCTCCCAGATTCATGAACAGGTAAATGACCATGTACATTGCCAACGCTGCAACCGCTTTTTCGGCGCCGTCGATGTTCTGCGAAGTCATGGCAACGACGGGCGGTACTGCCATCATCATGTAACCTGCGTGGGCGATCGTGGAATAAGCCAGCAGGCGATTGATATTTCGCTGACCGTAAGCTGCCAGATTACCAAAGGTGCAGGTGACGGCTGCGATGACAGCGATTAGCAGGCCCATGAAATTTCTCAAGCCGGCCGGGCCAGCACGGGAAGGACCTGAAGCAACGCCGCGAATTCCATTGCTGGGTTTTCCTGGTTGCTCGTCGGACACATTCAAGAACGTTGTTTCCACTGCCGGAGGAACGTGCGCTAAGGCTACGGTTGAATGGTCTGCAGTGGAGGGGATTACACCGACTCCGATCACCACGCGCACCAGCAAGGCCAAAGCTGCTGCCTTGGAGGCGACTGACAAGAATGCGTTCACCTCCGCGCTGGCGCCTTCAAACACATCCGGGCACCAGAAGTGGAACGGTACGGCCGACAGCTTGAAGGCGAGGCCAATCATGATCATCAAACCACCCAATGCCAGGACATAGGTTTGCTCGACGGACAATTCGGGCCACATCGTGGCCAAGCGCGTGGCCACGGTCGGTAAATGTAGCGTGTTGGTAACACCAGCCACCAGGCTGATGCCGTAGAGCATAATCCCGGCAGTGCCAGCGCCGTAGATTGAGTATTTTAGCGCAGCTTCGCTGGAGAGTCGTCGATCCTTACGCATACCTGCCAGTACATAGGACGGAACACTGGCCATCTCGACCGCCAGGAAAATCATCAGAAGGTGGTTTGCGGACGCCATCAGGGAAAGTCCCAGCGTTGCTCCCAGCAGAAGCGTGTAGATATCGGTTCCATCCCGCCTGTCAAAAACCTTGGACAGCCGAACAAGCAACAGCAGGAGAATAGCGAAAACCAACAAGATTCCGCGCATGAAGACGGTGAAACCATCATAGACCAGCATTCCGGAGAAAATTTCGACGCGAGCAAACTCGTCCGACGAAGCCAACATGCGCCACGGCTGTCCACCGAAAGGAATGCACAATGCCACAAAAAGGCCGATTAGAGCCAGATAGAAGGCGTCGATTTTTTCAACCAGCGGCAGGACTCTTGTCGCGAGCAACACGAAGATCGTCACACAGATTACGAGTTCAGGACCGAATAGCGGTACACTCGTACAAATCGTGTTGTCGATCGCCTGGTCTACGAGAGAGTTAAAGTTCACCGAACCTCATCCTATATTTTCACAGCGCATATTTATTGCCCGTGCTCATGGTGACTCTGAAATGAATTGATGGTCGGGCGATGATCTCTTAAACAGGCTCAGCTGTTGATCGGTCATGTCGAGGTCGGGATGCTGCTCAGGGCTGCTAACACCCACCGATACCGCCGTGTCGTTTGGTGACCTGTCAGATTGCGTGGAGCCAAGTTCCCCAGGCTTTTCACGCTTTTGCCAGGCAACCAGTTCCTGCACCTGACGATCAATCGTTGGATCCATGTACTGCAAAAGAATTCCTGGAAAAACACCGAACAGAATTGCCAGAACAACCAAAGGTATGGCAATCGATACTTCGCGTAGGTTCATGGGAGTCAAGGCCTCTTCATGTGGCCCTTTGTACTCGGCCCCCAGATAGACCCGTTGAATCACCCAGAGGATATAGGCCGCAGTCAAGATCACCACTGCTGCCGAAATGACGGCCAAGGTTGTACTGAATTTCCAGACGGAAAGGACCACGAAAATCTCACCGATAAATCCGCACAATCCTGGTAGTCCCAGGGCGGCAAAGAAGATGACAATGGACAATCCTGTGTAGAGGGGCATTTTCCCGTAAATGCCTCCGAACTCGTCCAAGTTTCGGTGATGGACCCGGTCATACAGCACACCGACCAAAAAGAACATTCCAGCCGAACTGATCCCGTGAGCAATCATCTGGAACATGGCACCTTGGATCCCCATGTTCCAGTAATCACTGTTGTATAAATTCCCTGCAGATGCCGACCACACGCCCAGGCCCAACACGACATAGCCCATGTGGCTCACTGAACTGTAGGCTACTAAGCGTTTAAAGTCTTTCTGAGCCAAGGCTGCAAATGCGCCGTAAACCATGCTGATGACCCCGATGGCGCAGACCCAGTATCGCAGTTCAAATCCCGCCTCCGGACAGATGGGATAACAAATTCTGATGATTCCGTAGCCACCCATCTTCAGCAGCACACCTGCCAGAATCATGGAAATGGGAGTCGGAGCTTCAACGTGCGCATCAGGTAACCAGGTATGCATAGGTACCACAGGTATCTTAATGGCAAATCCTATGAACAGTAGAACGAACGCCCAGCATTGAATCGAACAGCCCCATAACTGACCACCGAACAGGTCGGTGTGCTGGCCCATCTGCTGCAAGGCCAGGATGTTGAATGTGTGTATGGGCTGTGCCGGATCGTTCATTTTCTCTGCGTACTCGACCGCCAGACCCTTGCCCGCGTCGATCCAGGCTTCCAGTGCAAGCTCAGGAGTGGACCCTTCCTGCAGCGGTACAATCTTGGCTGCGACGAGTTGTTCGGCTTCCATTCCCTGGGCCGTAAGGTCACTGCTGAAGTACAGCATGAGGATGGCGACCAACATCAATACGCTGCCGAAAAGCGTGTACAAGAAGAACTTGATCGCTGCATATTCTTTTCTGGGACCGCCCCAGATGCCGATCAGAAAATACATCGGCAACAGCATGACTTCCCAGAAGACGTAGAACAGAAAGAAGTCAAGTGCCAGGAAAACTCCCAGCATTCCAGTCTCCAGCAACAAGAACAGGATGCAGTAGCCTTTCACGTGTTTGGTGATGGACCAACTGGCACCCATTGCCAACATCGTGACGAGGGTGGTCAAGATTACCAGGGGAAAGCTGATGCCATCAGCACCCAGGAAGTAGTCGATATTGAAGGTCGGTATCCAGGAGACTTGCGAGGCACCCTGCATCGTATCAACGGATAGATCGAAACTGACCGGTAATTGCCCCGGAATGGCCATTAGGATTGTCAGGACCAGCACCAGAATCGTCACGAACAGTGTGAATAGCCGTATGATGTCGGGCTTGTCTTTGGGGACAAATGCCAGCACCAGGGCCCCGAGGGCAGGAGCAAAAATGATAAGACTGAAAAGAAGCAGGGGATTTTCCATGATGACCAAAGTCCGTCACTTAACCCGCCAAAGTGCGGGACCAAAACAGGCTGATTAAAATAAAAATGGCAACGGTGCCCAGGGCTATAAACATCACGTACTGCCGGAGTTGACCGGTTTGAACTCGTCGCAGTGAGAGTCCGGTGTTAAAAGTCCAACGAGCGATGAGATTGGCAAATCCATCGACCACGCCTTGGTCCACCCAGCGATCTCCCCATTGAGAGAACCGTTTAGTGCAGTCCGCAAGACCGTCAATCAAGCCATCGATCCACCGTCGATCGATACCCGTCACCAAACGTGAGATCAAGAGCGTGGGGCGCACCCAAAGGAAGTCGTACAACTCGTCAAACCACCACTTGTTTAACAGAAATCGATACACCATGTGAAACTGCTGTTGAACTTCCTGCGCATTCAAAACACGCAAGCCGTAGAAGAGCATCGCCAGCAAAAACCCGGTCACTGCCGTTCCGAAGGCGATGAGCGTCACCGGAAAGACTATTTTTTCCTGATGAGCAAGGTGTTCATCGGGCCACCACTGCTGGACAATCTCACCCTGCACAGATGCGGCGGTACCTAAAGGTCTTGCCTGTTCCAGTAAATTCGTCAGGCTCACATCAAAAAAGTTCCAGGCGACACCGACAGCAAAAATCGACAGGATGATGAGCGGAATGTACATGACTTTGGGCGACTCGTGAGCATGGTCGTACCGTTCTTGATCGCGTGGCGCACCAGCAAAGGTCATGAACCACAGACGAAACATATAGAAGGCTGTGATTCCCGCACTGCCGGCCGCTACCAGGAAAAACAGAGCGCCCCAACCGGCGTTTTCCGGTTGGTACCTCCAGAACGAGAAAACTTGTTCCAGGATGGCATCCTTCGAATAGTATCCACTGAAACCAATTAAAAACGGTATCCCTGCGCCGGAGATTGCCAGGCACCCGATCAACATCGTGTAAGCCGTGACCGGCATTTTCTTGCGCAAGCCACCCATTTCGGTCATCTCGTTGGTGTGAACTCCGTGGATCACCGAACCGGAACACATGAACAACAGACTTTTGAAAAAGGCGTGGGTAAACAGGTGTAGCATGCCGGCCATCCAGCCACCAACCCCCAGGGCCAGCATCATGTATCCCAACTGACTGATGGTCGAATAGGCCAGGACGCGTTTGATATCGGTTGCCGTGATGGCGATGGTGGCAGCCATGAAGAGCGTGATACAGCCGACCACCGCAATCACCAGCAATACTTCGGGAACAAAGACTGGGAAAAATCTTCCCACGAGGAACACACCTGCCGCCACCATCGTTGCCGAATGCACCAATGCGGAAACCGGTGTCGGTCCCTCCATGGCATCGGGCAGCCAGGTCTGTAGCGGGAATTGCGCACTTTTACCCACGCATCCGCAAAAGATTCCCAGACCCGCCACAATCATCAGCCAATATCCGTAGCCTTCTTTGCGCCAGTCATCTGTACACGCATCGATTTCGCTTAGGGCTGTTTCGAGGCTTTCTGAATGTTGTACAATCTCAGCCACTTTTTCACTGGCTGCCTCCTGTACCATCTTGGCGGGCACGATCAATTCATGCTGATGTTCCGCAGGACGCACCAAACTAAAGATTCCCGGCTCATCCTTTGTGATGTCTCCGAAGTTGAACGTTCCCAACGTTGACCAGATCACCATCAGTCCGATAATCATGCCAAAGTCACCCACGCGGTTTACGATAAATGCTTTGTTGGCAGCCGTCGATGCACTCGGACGTTCGACATAGAAACCGATCAGAAAATAAGAACAGATACCGACCAGTTCCCAGAAAACAAATGTCATTGCGATATTTCCCGAGATGACCAGCCCCAGCATGCTGAAGCAGAACAGCGACAGATACTGGAAAAATCGCGGAAAACGTCCGGGTCTTGTCAAGTAAGAACCGTCACTCAACGTCACTTCATGGTCGGTGTATTCGGACTCTTCATCGTGCATGTATCCAATTGAATAGAAATGGATGCAGGACGCGATAAGCGTCACCATGCAGAACATGCAGACGGCCAGTGAATCGATGTAGTAACCGATGTCCAGGTGCAGCGACCCGAATTGGCCCAGGCGATACCAGTATCCGGTATATGCAGCAATTTCCTGGTGGGCCTGCTGGGGTTGGTCGGCAACAGGAATGATCATGCTGGTTGCCGCCGCATGGGGTTCACTGTCACCATGGCCTGCCGGCGCAGGATCGTGGTATGGCAGCCATGCCAGGACCAGGGACGTCATGGAGCAGACGAACGCCAGACAGATCATGAGAGTCGAGAGGTAGGCCGCGTACTTTTTCAGCGCGGGGCCGACCAGTACGTTTACGACAAACGCCACCAGCGGCAGAAGTACCGCAATTCCCAGTAACCTTGGTAACCACTCAGAAGGAACCATTAACCTTTTAGCTCATCCGCTCTGTCGACATCGATTGTCGCATGATTGTTGTAGAAGTTCAGCGCGATTGCGAGGGCCACGGCAGCTTCGGCCGCAGCCAAGACAATGACAAATAAGGCGACCAGTTGCCCGTCCAGACCCAAAGTCTCGGTACGGAGGTACTGGCTGCCAAAAGCAACGAAATTGATGTTTGCCCCGTTCAGCACCAGTTCAATCCCCATCAATATGCCCAGGGCATTGCGTTTAGTTGCCATGCAGATGGCACCTATCACAAACATCACGGCACCCACGATCAGATAATGTGTAACACCGACAGGTTCAAAGAGACTCATTGATTCACACGTAATCGCTATGATGGTGGTGGTGCGTGCCGCCGGGCACGCGCCAGATAGGCTGCTCCGATGAGCACCACTAATAAATGGACGGAGACAATTTCGAAAGGCAATAGGTATCCCGACATCCCTGCTGCCAACGTTTCATTTGTTGCTACCAGTTTGTCGGGGCGCGTGCTCAACAAGGCCAAGCCGAGCGAAGTTGTTTGGTTTGCAACATCCGCCGGAATCTTGGCCTGTGCATCAGCATGAAATTCCCCTTGTGGAAGATAGATCGCAGCGACCACAAGTAACGCCAGCAAGGAAACTCCCACGGCCACGGCCAACACCCAGTCGCCACCCCGGGTGCTCATCCGTACAAAACTGTCCTGGGCCGTTAGCATGACTCCAAATACCAGCAGCACAAGTGTTCCGCCCACGTAAATCATCAATTGCATGGCGCCGACAAAATGAGCTCCAGCCAACATGAACAATCCGGCAGTGGCTCCCAACGCTAAGGTCAGGTAAAACGCCATACGTACGATGTTGCTGGTCACTAGCACGCAGAAGGCAAAAAAACAGGCAAACAATGCGAAGATCAGAAAGAAAAGCGTATGCCAGTTAAGAGCAGTGAAGAGGAGCATTATTTTCGTTCCTCCGCTGATCGGGCCAGTAGAACAAATTCTTCCCCAGGCTGATTTGAAGTCCTGGCGAGGTCATCTTCATCGCGGGCCGCCTGCTCCTCGTCTTCTTCCGGATTGCCAGCGGAACGTGCTTGGTCCTGCGAGATCCAACCTTCACGTACGGATGCCCGACTTCGGTGAGGAAACAAATCATTGGGAGACCAGGTATCGGTCGCGGTGTAGAGCAAGACACCGACAAACATCACCGAACTCAACGGCACGCAATATTTCCAGCACGTGGTGATTACCTGATCAATGCGCAGGCGAGGCAGGGTCCAGCGAACCCATATCATGACGGTCACCCCCACCACACTTTTTAGAATCAGGTTGCCACAACCAAACAAGTTTGCAAGCCATCCTGCAAGCGTGGGCGTTTCGCCGACACCCGAGTAGGCCCAACCGATCCAATGGAAGATAGGGATCGGACCATTCCAACCCCCGAAGAACAAAATTGCACCCAATGCACTGACGATGTACATCGAGCCGTACTCGGCCATGAAAAAGATGCTCCAACGTAATCCTGAATACTCTGTGTGAAAACCAGCCACCAGTTCACTTTCGGCTTCTGCTAAATCAAAAGGAGCCCGGTTGACACTGGCCGTGGCGCAGGTGAAGAAAATCCAAAACGTGAAGAAGGTGAACGGGTCGTGGAAAATCAACCAGTTGGTGAACAAACCTGCCTGCATGTTTCCGATGGTGATCAAGTCCATCGTTCCGCAGACCATGACGGGGATGATGATGCATAAACCGATGGGGACTTCGTAACTCACTACCTGAGCTGCTTCACGCATGGCTCCAAACAGTGACCACTTCGAACCCGAAGCCCAGCCGGCCAGCAAGACTCCGAACACTTCCAGCCCCAACACGGCTGCCACGAAGAAGACCGCTACATTGATGTGCTGACCAACCCAACCAGTTGCGAAAGGTAGAGCGAGAAAAGCAGCAAAGCTGGCCGCAAAACTCAAGTATGGTGCCAGTTTGAACAGCATGGCATCGGCCGAACCGGGAATGAGGTCTTCTTTGGTGATGAGTTTGAGACCATCGGCCAACGTCTGTAGCCAACCAAACTTGCCTCCCGTGCGTGTGGGTCCCAACCGATCCTGAATTCGTCCCGAAACTTTACGCTCCATCCAGATGAACACCAGTGCACCAACTGCCGGAACCTGAATGATCAACGCTGCCTGAATCAGCGCAGCAATCACGTAGCCAGGTGCCTCCGCGGACTCCGGCATCACCGCGCTTAAATAAATAGCGAGTTGTTCGTTGATCCAGTCAGCCACTCTTTAGGCTATCCCTCTTTATCACAGGGGCATCCGTTTCACTTTCGAACTGCAGACATCCCCCGAAGGAGTTGTCTGATTGCCCGTTACTTTCTACTGAGATCGTGAAATATGTCACAAAGTCACCGCTCAGGACAAGCCCCCGCTCACTCGAATTGGAGCTCCCCGCAGATGTCTCCTACCGATCAATTTCGCCCATAACGATATCCGTGGAACCCACGATGGCAGGCACGTCCGCAATTAGGCAGCCTCGGCAGATCTCGGGACAAACCGAGAGGTTGCAAAAGGAACTGCTACGAGCTCTGACTCGCCAGGGGATCGACGATCCGTCGGATACCAAATAAAACCCCATTTGACCTCGCGGAGCCTCCGTCTCCAGGTAGACTTCGCCACGTGGGATCTTCTGAGTTATTTTAATCGGTTCTCCCCAATTTCCTGAAGCCGTACTGTAACGATCCATGGCTTGCCGCACTAAGTCAATTGCCTGCACGACTTCTAGCATCCGTACATAGAACCGGTGCCAACAATCTCCCAACACAGTTTCCGAAGGAACGGGTGGGTAATCGTGGTCCCGTGGATAATGTCCGTCACGCTCACAAACGACCTCGAACGCGTAGCCGTCGTACATCTCCGTGTAACGTTCTTCGCCATCCCGGCGTAGATCATAATCGACTCCACTACCCCGTAACACGGGCCCGGTGCAGCCATAGTCGAGGGCCATCTCAGGAGCCAGTACACCAATTCCCGCTGTCCGCTTGATGAAAATTGCGTTGGAGGTCAGCAGCGTGTGGTATTCCTGGATGTTGGGTATGAACTGATCAAGGAACTTCTCGCATTTCTGTAACCACCCACCGGGCAAGTCGGCCGTGGCACCTCCCGGTGTCAGGTAGCTCGTGGTCAGCCGGGCTCCGCACACGTCTTCAAACAGGTCCAATATCTTTTCCCGTTCGCGAAACGCGTAAAGGAACGGACTGAAAGTACCCAGATCTAATCCATAGGCCCCCATACCAACCAAGTGACTGGCAATACGACCCATTTCGGCGATGATCACGCGCAAGTGTCGAGCCTTTTCGGGCAGTTCGTGTTCCAGCAGTTTTTCGACGGTCAAGGCCCATCCGAGATTCATGTTCATGGCCGCCAGGTAGTCCATGCGATCCGTGTAGGGAACCCACTGCCGCGTCGTTAGATTCTCGCCGATCTTCTCAGCACAACGATGCAGGTACCCGATATGCGGCATGACTTCCGAAACAACTTCACCATCGGTCCTCAAGACCAAACGCAGCACACCATGTGTACTGGGATGCTGCGGGCCCATGTTGACGAGCATTTCGTCAGTGCGGACATCGAATTCAATGATTCGAGGATCTTCAGCAGTCGCCATGATTTCGTTCGCTTTCCTCTTATCTACCGTCCGCGAATTCCGTGGTATTCCAACGGCATCTCATAATCTTTTCGCAGTGGATGCCCTACCCAGTCCTCGGGGCAAAGGATCCGCCGCAGGTCAGGGTGTCCAGTGAAGTTAATTCCTGAAAGGTCGAACACCTCCCGCTCGTGCCAGTCTGCCGTGCTCCACACGGCGGCCACGCTGGGAACTTCCGGAAGTTGGCCCTCTTGATCATCTTTCCAGCGTGCCAAATTGATTTTCAAGACTAGACTGTGTTTGTGAGTGACGCTGGAAACATGATAAACGACCTCCAGATGCGGCTCCCAATCGACTTTCTTGGCTTTCTTGGGATCCGGTTCAAAGTAGTCGACTGCGGTGACGCAGTTGAGCACTTCGAATCGTAAATCTGGTTCGTCCCGAAGGTACCGACAGATTTCGACCAGCGCGGACGGGCTCACTTCAATCCAGGGATCAATCGCCTCGAGATTCGCCGTCACGACGCCATCCGCGAACTGCTGTTTCAGTTTATTTAAGAAATCCACACCTGTCATTTGGTAAATACCTTCCGTCAAAATCGATTGTCGTGGCCGGGATGCTGTGACGCCTGTCTACATATCCATCAGTTGGTCAGTGCAGGCTCTTCCCCACGCGGCATTGCGGGAGGCGCGCGAACCAGAGAAGCAGTGTCAGGTGGCGTGATGGCACGTACCCAATCCATGGCTCCTGTCTTCCATTCGTAAGCGAACCCCAGTAGCAGGACAAAGAAGAACACTGCCATCGCTCCCGCAGAGAGCCACACCAGGTTATTTGCGCCGGTTTGCACTGCTGAAAACGCATCACCGGTTTCGGGAATCGCGAGAGACGGATCAGCAACACCCAGTTCCCGGTACAAGCCCCGAATTTCATCCGTCAGCCCGTTTTCTCCCGTTGTCAAACCTGGAGAAACTTCGGCTTGCTGACTAGCGGTCCTGAGATGCAGAGCTTTGCCGTAGACGGTCGCCCAAGGGAACATGAATGCGACTTCCACGTCGAACACGATGAAAACCAAAGCAACCACGTAGAACCGTAAGTCAAATTGCACGAAGCTGGAGCCAATGGTTGATTCTCCGCATTCGTAGATTTCCTGTTTTTCCGGACTGGGGTTGGCTGGGCGCAGAAACCGACCAATCAACAGATTGAGCAGGACAAAGCCAAATCCGACCGCAGCGAACAAGGCCAGATAGCCGACGATGGTTGTCGATGCTGACATCTGAGATTTCGAACCCGCCGCTTTCCGGAAAATCGACCCGTGCGTTGTTCACAACGACACGTCACGCCTCAGCTGATGCAGGAGGCAATCGCCAGAAGTTACCCACTTCGGCCAAACGCGAATTTTAGAGGGCTTGTGCCAAATTGCAAGGCGTGACTTAAGGGTCAGGTGCGCAAATCGCCCTCGTCCTCCGACTTGTCAGTCACGCTGTCCGCGCCCAGTGACTGCCGCTTGGCGAACCCTTCGTCGATTTCATGCCAATGCATGACTTCCGATTCACCCAGTCTCCAGCACAGAAATACTAATCGTCCATCGAGCATGCTGGGAAAGTCGACCAGACCTTCCGTGGCCCCTTTTGGTTCCACACCCAACTCGCGCAATTCGTCGACATAATCTCGTAACCGCAAGCCATCCTGCTCCAGTTCCTGTCCCACCTGGGCTAGTTCCTCTCCGTAGGGGTCCCCAGCTTCGAATTCTCGACCAGAAAGCAGGTGACGTAAACGCTGTCGACGCTCGGTCAGCTCCAGGGAAAGCCGTGCTAGATCGCTGGTGATCGCACGCACCAGTGGCAAAGTGGTGTTTGCTTCTTTCACGGTGAAAAGTTTCTTTGGCTTATAACACTGTTGTGAGTCCATAATAAAAAAACCGTTGCAGCACCTAGTTCGGTCCCCCATGCACAGGATCGACAATCACCTTCGATTCGGCGACTGCTGTCGGATTAAGCATGCTGCGACCCCATGCGATTTCCACCGGCATCCGTGAATAATCGACAATGCAACCGTCTCGACTGTAACAACTCAAGTCCATCGTAGCTCCCATAAAGATACAGTCTACCGGACAGGGTTCGACACAGAGAGCACAAAACATGCATTTTGAATAATCAATGGCATATCCAGTCACCTTGAACCCCTTGCCCTGTTGCACCCTCTCTTTGCCAATGTAGATGCAATCAACAGGGCAGACCTTTGCACATTGATCGCACGCAATGCAGGTCGTCAAGTCAAACCGATGGAAGCCTCGATACCGAGCAGCAACTGGAACTGGCAATTCCGGATACTCAAACTTTTCCGTAAACGTGCCACGGTCTGCATGGTAGGTTTTCAACCAATATCGTAGCGTGACCCACATGCCCCGGACCACCGTGGAAATCGTTTGCCAGATGTTCCGAGCCCATTCCCACTTCATGGTTGACAACGTCCTTTCGCCTCCGCTTTGAAAAACTCACCAGTCCAGCGCGAAACCACGCGCAAGATGAGACGAATTATAGACGCCAGTATTGGATTCGCAACCGCTACGCGAACCCGAACTACCAGACGCATCGGGCGACTCGGTTTGAATCGGCTAGTGAGATACCATCCCTGCACTTTCACTGTTCGCTTTCACTGTTCGCTTTCACTGTTCGCTACGGATACCTTCAATTAGTGCCTGAAGCCCGGTGGGCAGTTCCGCTCCACCTGCCCGGAGTTTTCAGGTTCGTCGCCCCTTCTGTACCGTCCATTTGTCTGAAGCGGCAGTCGGGACGCTCGCAACGGGGTCCCGAAATAGACCAGATTTCCAGTACTGATGGGGGGCCTGTGTTGGCTGCCTCAATCGATCACCGATGTCTGGAATTGCCAACAGGCGGAGTTTTTCAGGTTGGTAACGGCTCAGCTACCTAAAATCCGCTGAAATTAGTTGGAAAAACAGGGTCGAACTTGGAGATTTGTTCTAACTGGTGCTGAAGTATTAGTTTAGGATTCTAGAGAGAAGTTAAATCGGGGCCGCGACAGGCTTTGAAACTGCGGGAGACGGGACATAAGACGCCCGGATCAAAGGGTTATTTAAAAAATAGGGTTTTTTTTAAAAAAAAAGGTTAGTTTGCCCTGTGTTCCTTGACTCCCTTACGCGAGCACTTAGAGTGGAATAAGGAAGTTCACGTGCTTCGGTCGTCAAACGCGTCAAACGGCCTCCGTAATTGTAGGTGTCCTGCGGCTAAACGGTGCACTTGGAGCACCTGACTACAACAAGGAATGTTTTATGTTGGTGTTATCCCGTAAAAGAAACGAAAGTATTATCATTAACGACGACATCACAATCGTCGTTGTGGAGATTCGCGGGGACAAAGTTCGGCTCGGTGTGGAAGCTCCCAAGGAAATTCCGGTTCACCGCCAGGAAGTTTACAACGCCATTCACGGTATTGAGGACGAACAACCATCTGCAGGGGATTCGGGTTCGTCAACCGAACAGGCTGAAACAGGTTGAAATAACCACTCTGACGATTCATGGCCACTCTCGAATCGGCTTGAAGTTGCCTTTCTGAACTGGTGTTCTGGCAAAGTCGGGAGTTCCTCTGGTTTTCCTATCTCCACTTGACCGTGAGTCATTACCACGATTATACCGAACCACTGGTATGCTCTTGCGCCAGGCCCCGTCGTCTAGTGGTCTAGGACTCCGGCCTTTCACGCCGGCAACACGGGTTCGAGTCCCGTCGGGGTCATTTTTCCCGGGCTGCGCGTTTCGACGTACCAGCCTGGGCTCCTCCGCGTAGCGCCCTGTTGCGAGAGCCCCCCGCTCCCGCAGCGGCAGTGCTGGGTTCAGGCCGGATTTTTCCGATTGAATCAGTTTTGGGACCCTAAAACCTTCACTAATGCCCGCTGGTGTTCTATGATTGTGGAGTGGTACTGGTGATTCTCTTCTGAGGAGTTTCGGGGATGAAATTGGCTGTTTCTTTGCCCTGGCTGGTCATCTTGGTTGCTTTGACACTCGCGGGTTGTCAGCAGCAGGAGCAATTGACTCTCACCGAACTTGCCAAGGGAGCGTTTCTCGACAGCAAGTGGGACCAAGCTATCGATTTCAGCAGCCAGGCGGTCGAGCAGGACCAGGCCAACAGCGGCGCCTACATCTTGCGTGGACGGTCGTGGATGGCCAAGAAGGAACTGGAGCAGGCGATCAAGGATTTTTCACAGGCCATCGAAATCAATCCCTCGGATTGCGAGGGGTACTACATGCGATGTGAAGCCTACAAAGTTTTTGGAAAAGAAGAACTCGCCCGGGCAGATCGGCGGTCTGCCCATCGAAACGACCCCAATTTCGACAAAGCATTTCTCAACGGCCCTCCGATAAATGTGGAGTCTCTGGTGGAATCGATGGAAGTCGATCGGAAAGTTCGGAAAGTTCGGAAGCAGTTGGACCGAGAAGCGGAGGAGGAAGAACTGGCAACGGACGTAAAGTTTCTGAAAAACATGACGCCGACGGACTCTACAAAAGACAAGCGACATTGGGGAGCCCGGGCTGGAACCACGCGTTCCTATGATGTGGCGTCGGATGATGAAACAGAGACGGAGCGGCGAGAGTCTGCGTTTGAAAAAACAAGAAACAAAAAGGAATTTTCCGAGATGCTTCCCACGCGCGATTCTGACAAGTCGCCGCAGGAATTGCTCTCGATAACTTCACATCGTGAGGGACTGATCCGGCCCATGGAGGAATTCGAAGACTGGCTGGCGGACATTAAAAACTACGAGCTTAACTATAATTCCGCGAGCCTCGCCAACCTGCCACGGTCTGACGGGGGTGCCGACAAGGTAGACGAATCGACATCGACCGAAGAAGAAGAGGCCGCGGTGGACAACGAAACGGGTTCTCCCGACACCAACGGTTTCCGGCAAAGGCGATTTACAAAACCTTTTCAATACCCTTGGAAACCGTTGGACGGTCGTAGGACAGGAATCGGCAGTGGTTTCCAAGCCGATACAAAGGAGAGCACGGAAGGGACGGAGTTTCCAAATCTACAATTCCGTACCACGGGTATTCGATCGAAAAGATGGTTCCAGCAACGGACCAATGGTCCAGCAACTACCACGCTGGGGTTACCTCGAAACTTTTACCGTTATCAAGTGGATTCCCGCTTACCTGACGACACTTCGGAAGCATTCTCCCATCCCAGACGCAGTAGGGAAAACTATCGTCATGGGTATCTGCTACCCTCTTCCGCAGGAAACGCTCCCCGGCCTTCCACCGGCATTCAAAGCCAATGGGGTCCCTGAATCAGCCATCCGAACGAACCGGAAACACTGGTTTTCCAGTGCAGGTCGTGAGAAGAGTGGCCCGCTGGACGTGGTGGAAGGAAACCGCTTGGTAGAATCAGCACCTTTTCCGGCCAGCCGGGCGGATTTTTCAAGCGCTGGCAGCCTGTCGTTCGAGAGCAGCCTTTACGCCTAAATAGGACGCGTTGGATTTCATGCAGATCTCGCGGAACACCTCCGGACGGGAAACCCCTTCTAAGCGAAAGGTTTCAGTCTCTCCTTGGTAGAACAGGAGGTCACCTGCCTTGAACCAGGATTGTCCCGGCTGAACTGCAATTTCGATACGGTTGAATCGACCCAGTTCCGTTGATTTGTCTTCCACTGCCTGTAAACCTCGCTGGACGATCACTCGCCTGTTGGTCAGTGTGTAACGTGAACCGACCCAGGGAAGAATGCGATAAAAATAGAGAGCCAGCGCATGCGGTATGGATGCCAAAGCGATCAAATTACCGATCCGAAAAACGTAGATCCCAACCCGATTTGCGTACAGGCGTCCTAAAAACCGCCCCGAAGGATAGGCGGCAATGGATGGCCAAACCGTCATTACATCGACTTCGGCCATATCCCGAGCCACAACACCTGCAATTGCTTGTTTCATTCGTTTTGACCTGTCAGAAATCATCAACAACCGTGTGCAGGTAAGTTAGCAAAACAAACCAGCAACTTCCAGGGGGACCTTTGGCCGGCCCCGTCGGCGCAGAGACCAGGAGTCCCTGATGAGCAGAAGTCCCTGATGAGCAGAAGTCCCTGATGAGCAGAAGTCCCTGATGAGCAGAAGTCCCTGATGAGCAGAAGTCCCTGATGAGCAGAAGTCCCTGATGAGCAGAAGTCCCTG
>Ga0310121_10000176_pt1 | contig 67738 bp, 49 predicted proteins | sample CB27_Tmax_986_MG_FD_203504 | JGI IMG/M metagenome (GOLD analysis project Ga0310121, IMG submission 203504) | Marine microbial communities from Western Arctic Ocean, Canada - CB27_Tmax_986 | ecosystem: Environmental > Aquatic > Marine > Oceanic | place: Canada: Western Arctic Ocean | collected... | reverse complement strand
TGGACCTGGAGAAAGGGGAGGGTTTCGGCTTCCTGGGATTCGACTTCCGACTCGTCCGCAATCGCAGCGCCACGAGGCGGCTCTTGAGGACTCCGACGCTGAAGAAGCGCACGGAACTGATAGAACGGATCCGGGTGGTCTTTAGCTCCCTCCGCTCCCAGCCGGTGCACCGGGTGATCGAGAAGATCAACCCGATCCTCCGGGGGTGGGTCAACTACTTTGCTCACGGGAACGCCAGTCGATGCTTCTCCTACGTCCGAGACTGGGTGGAGAAGAAGGTGAGGCGGCACTTGGCGCGGAACCAGAAACGCGGCGGCTTCGGCTGGAACAGGTGGAGTAAGGCGTGGCTGTATGAGCACCTGGGGCTCTTCCGGGCCTACCGGGTCAACCATGGGCCACGTCAGAAAGCGCTGCCAGTGTGATACGTCCCATAACCCCTGGTGTGAAGCGTACAGGCGAGCCGTGTGCGGGAAAGCCGCACGCACGGTTCGAACGGGCGGGGGCCGGAAACGGACTCACGGTGAGGACTAAACGGGCACGAAGCCGGAAACGGTGGATACAGCCAAGTCCAAGCCTTAGGAGCACCGCGCCGGTCCCCGACCCACCTTGAATTGTAGCGTCGCGCGCGAGTGAAGATCCGCGATGCTACGATTCAAGACCTGACCCCTCCTGCTACAGCGCCACGTCGCTGCGGGAGCTGGCCTTCGCTCCGAGGAGCGAGGGGCGGCCCGTCAGGTAGGTGTCCACCTCGCGGGCGCACTCGCGGCCCTCGGTGATGGCCCAGACGACGAGCGACTGGCCCCGCCGCATGTCTCCGGCCACGAAGACGCCCTCGCGGGAGGTCTGATAGCCGCTCGAGCTGCAGTTGCCCCGCTCGTCCTTGTCGACTCCGAGGTCGTCGAGGACCGCGTGCTCGGGGTGCAGGAAGCCCATGCCGAGGAGCACGAGCTGGGCAGGCATCTCGAACTCGCTCCCAGGGACCTCCTCGGGCCGCCCCGAGCTCCAGTCCGCCCGCACCGCGCGGATCGCACGGACCGCTCCCTTTTCGTCCTTCAGGAACTCCTTCGACTTCACCGCCCAGTCGCGCTCGCAGCCCTCGGCCTGGGAGCTCGAGGTGGAGAGCATCTGCGGACCGGGGTGGACGGGCCACGGCGTTCTTTTCGTGCGGCCGGCGGGCGGCTTCGGAAGGATCTCGATCTGGGTGACGGAGCGCGCCTGCTGCCGGATGGAGGTCCCGACGCAGTCGGAGCCGGTGTCCCCGCCTCCGATGACGACGGCGTCCTTGCCCGTGGCGAGGATCTCGGTCCCTTCCGGGATCGTGTCACCCGCGACGCGTTTGTTCGACTGGGTGAGGAAGGGCATGGCGAAACCGACGCCCTCCGCGTCGCGGCCCGGGATCGGCAGGTCACGGGGCTTGGTCGACCCACCGGCCAGGACGATCGCATCGTACTCGGCGAGGAGCTGCGAGCCGGAGAGGTCGACGCCGACGTGGACTCCGGTGCGGAACCGGACGCCCTCGGCCTTCATCAGCTCGAGGCGCCGGTCGACGACGTGCTTCTCCAGCTTGAAGTCGGGGATCCCGTAGCGGAGGAGCCCGCCGATCCGGTCGTCCCGCTCGAGGACGGTCACCGTGTGGCCGGCCCGGTTGAGCTGGTCGGCCGCGGCGAGGCCCGCCGGGCCCGAGCCGACGACCGCGACCGTCTTGTCGGTGCGATTCCTCGGCGGCCGCGGCTCGGCCCAGCCCCCTTCGAAGGCCCGCTCGATGATCGCGACCTCGATGTTCTTGATCGTGACCGCCGGCTCGTTGATGGCAAGCACGCACGCCGATTCACAGGGCGCCGGGCAGATGCGGCCGGTGAACTCCGGGAAGTTGTTGGTCGAATAGAGCGCCTTCAATGCCCGTTGCCACTTGCCGTGGTAGGCGTGGTCGTTGAAGTCGGGGATGACGTTGCCGAGGGGGCAGCCGTCGTGGCAGAAGGGCACGCCGCAGTTCATGCAGCGGGCACCCTGGATCTCGACCTCTTCCTGGACGAGCGGGATCGCGAACTCGCGCCAGTGACGGATGCGCTCCTCGACCGGCTGGTAGGCCGGGGTCTTCCGCTCGAACTCCTTGAAGCCGGTGTCCTTTCCCATGACGTTTCTCTAGGCCACCGCGGCCGCCTCGGCCGCGAGCTCCGCGAGCGCCCGCTTGTAGTCGCGCGGCATCACCTTGACGAACTTCCTGAGCTGCACGTCCCAGGTGGCGAGGATGCGCTTCGCCCGCTCCGAGCCCGTGAGCTCCGCGTGCTGCTCGATCATCGCCTTGAGCTCGGCGACGTCGTCCGAGTCGACCATATCCTCGAGGTCGACCATCCCGGGATTGATCCGGGGGTGCGCCCGCTCGTCCGCGTCCCATATGTAGGCGATGCCGCCCGACATCCCGGCGGCGAAGTTCCGGCCCACCTCGCCGAGAACGACCACGCGACCTCCCGTCATGTACTCGCAGCCGTGGTCACCCACACCCTCGACGACCACGTGAGCTCCCGAGTTCCGCACGCAGAACCGCTCGCCGGCCGGGCCGAGGATGAACGCCTTTCCCGAGGTCGCTCCGTAGAACGCCACGTTGCCGCAGATGACGTTCTCGTTGGGGTTGAACACGGACCTCCTCGGCGGGTAGAGGATCGCCGTTCCGCCGGAGAGCCCCTTGCAGAAGTAGTCGTTGGCCTCGCCTTCGAGCTCGATGGTCAGCCCCCTGGGGGCGAAGGCCATGAAGGACTGCCCGGCCGAGCCGGTCGCCTTGAAGCGGATGGTGTCCTCGGGGAGACCATCCTCGCCCGTGCGGCGCGTGATCTCCTGACCTAGGATCGTGCCCACCGTGCGGTGGATGTTGCGGATCGCGAACGACCCGCTTACCGGCTCGCCCTTCTCGAGGGCCGGCGCGGCGAGGCGCACCAGCTCGTTGTCGAGGGCCCTGTCGAGTCCGTGGTCCTGCGGGATGCAGCAGAAGGTGCTGCAGCGATCGTTGGCTCGCATGAAGTGCAGCAACCGCGAGAGGTCGAGCTGCTTTGCCTTGAAGTGCTTGACGTCGCGCATGGGCGCGAGCTTGTCCACGCGGCCGACCATCTCGTCGACCGTTCGGAAGCCGAGCCGCGCCATGTGCTCGCGGAGGTCCTGGGCGATGAAGCGGAAGAAGTTGACCACGGAGTCCGGGTCGCCGGTGAAGCGCTTCCTGAGCTCTTCGTCCTGTGTGGCCACCCCCACCGGGCAGGTGTTCAGGTGGCACTTGCGCATCAGGATGCAACCGAGCGTGATCAGCGCACCGGTGGCGATCCCCCACTCCTCGGCCCCGAGGAGGGTCGCGACCGCGACGTCACGGCCGGTGCGGAGGAGACCGTCCGTCTGAAGGACGACCCGGTCACGCAGGTTGTTCTGCATGAGAACCTGGTGGGCCTCGGCGAGGCCGAGCTCCCAGGGCAGGCCCGCGTGCTTGATCGAGGAGAGGGGCGAGGCACCCGTGCCGCCCGACTGTCCCGAGATCAGGATGACGTCCGCGTGCGCCTTGACGACGCCGGCGGCGATCGTGCCGACCCCGACCTCGGCCACGAGCTTCACGTTGATCCGCGCGCGCGAGTTGGCGTTCTTGAGGTCGTGGATGAGCTGGGCGAGGTCCTCGATCGAGTAGATGTCGTGGTGCGGCGGCGGCGAGATGAGCCCCACGTAGGGCGTGGAGTGGCGGACGCGCGCGATGGTCTTGCTGACCTTGTGGCCGGGGAGCTGACCGCCCTCTCCGGGCTTGGCGCCCTGGGCCATCTTGATCTGCAGCTCGTCGGCGTTGACGAGGTAGTTCGACGTGACCCCGAACCGCCCCGACGCCACCTGCTTGATCGCCGAGCGCATGGAGTCGCCGTTGGGGAGCGGGTCGTAGCGAACGGGGTCCTCGCCGCCCTCTCCGGTGTTCGACTTGGCTCCCAAGCGGTTCATCGCGATCGCGAGTGTGGTGTGGGCCTCCCAGGAGATCGATCCGAAGGACATGGCCCCGGTGGTGAAGCGCTTCGCAATCGCCTCGACGGCTTCCACCTCTTCGATCGGGATCGGCGTGAGGTTCGTGAACTCGAGAAGGTGCCGAAGCGTGATCGGCGTCTCGGCGGCGTCGTCGATGAGGCGCGCGTACTCACGGTAGACGTCGTAGTCGTTCGTCCGCGCTGCGTGCTGGAGCCGCTGGATGGTCTCCGGGTTGTGGAGATGGCGCTCGCCCCGCAGCCTCCACTGGTAGAGCCCCCCGAGCTCGAGGTCGGTCTGGTCCTCGACGTCGACGTAGGCGGCCCGGTGCCGCATGAGCGTCTCGCGCTCGATCGTGGCGATGTCGATCCCGCTGATGCGGGAGACCGTACCCGGGAAGCACTCCTCGATGACCTCGTCCGAGAGGCCGACCGCCTCGAAGATCTGCGCACCGATGTAGGAGGAGATCGTCGAGATGCCGATCTTCGACATCGTCTTGAGAAGGCCCTTGCCCACCGCCTTGACGTAGTGATCGCGAGCATCGGCCTCGCTCAGGCTCTTCGGCAGCAGCTTGCGCAGCCGCATGTCCTCGATCGTCTCGAAGGCCACGTAGGGGTTGACCGCCGAGGCGCCGAAGCCGAGGAGGCAGGCGAAGTGGTGCACCTCGCGCGCCTCGCCGGTCTCGATGACGAGGCCGCACCGCGAGCGGAGGCCCTTGCGGATCAGGTGATGGTGGACGGTGGAGACGGCGAGGAGCGACGGGATCGCCGCATGATCCGAGTCCACCGGACGGTCGGAGAGGATGAGCACCTGGTAACCGTCGAGGACGTACTCCTCCGCCTCGTGGCGGAGGCGGTCCAGGGCCCGCTGCATCCGGCCCGGCTCGGCCTTGAAGCAGATCGAGAGGGTCTTGGCCTGGAAGTGCTGGCGGTCCACCCACCGCAGCCGCTCGAGGTCCTCGTTGGTGAGAACGGGCTGTGGCAGCTCGATCACCCGCGCGTGCTCGGGGCCGTCCTGCAGGATGTTGCCTTCACCGCCGACGAAGGAGGCGAGGCTCATCACCATCTCCTCACGGATGGGGTCGATTGGCGGGTTGGTCACCTGGGCGAAGAGCTGGTGGAAGTAGTCGAAGAGGCTGCGCGACTTCTCGGACAGCACCGCGAGGGGGGTGTCGTTGCCCATCGAGCCCACCGGCTCCTGAGCGTCCTTCACCATCGGGGCCATGAGGATGCGCAGGTCCTCGAGCGAGTAGCCGAACACCTTCTGACGCGTCAGAACCCGACGGGCCGGGGGCTGGAGGATCTGGCGCGGCGGCTCGAGCTCGGCGAGCGGGATCTTTCCCTGATCGAGCCACTGACGGTACGGCCGTTCGGCGCAGATGCGGGCCTTGATCTCCTCGTCCGGGATGATGCGTCCCTCCTCGAGCGAGGCGACGAACATCTTCCCGGGCTGCAGACGGCCCTTGCGGACGATCTTCTCCGGGGCGACGTCGAGGACACCGGCCTCAGACGCCATGATGAGGATGTTGTCGTCGGTCAGGCAGTATCGCGACGGGCGGAGGCCGTTGCGATCAAGCGTTGCCCCGATGAGGGTCCCGTCGGAGAACGCCACCGAGGCCGGACCGTCCCACGGCTCGATGAGCGCACCGTGGTACTCGTAGAAGGCCTTGCGGTCGTCCGGCATCTCCGGGTTCTTCTCCCAGGCCTCCGGGATGAGCATCATCATCACGTGGGGGAGGCTGCGTCCGCCCAGCATGAGGAACTCGACGACGTTGTCGAGAATGCCCGAGTCGGAGCTGCCCTCCTGGGTGACGGGTCGCAACTTCTGGATCTCGTCCTCCGAGAAGAGGGACGAGGCGAGGATGGCTTCGCGGGACCGCATCCAGTTCACGTTGCCCCGCAGGGTGTTGATCTCGCCGTTGTGGGCCAGCGTGCGGAACGGGTGCGCGAGCGGCCAGGTGGGCAGGACGTTCGTCGAGAAGCGGCTGTGGATGAGCGCAAGCGCCGACTCGAACGACTCGTCGACGAGGTCGGGGAAGTACTCGGGCACCTGGGCCGGTGTCAGCATCCCCTTGTAGACGACGGTCCGCGACGACAGCGAGCAGATGTAGAAGCTCGCCGCGCCCTGGACCGACTCGCGCACCATTCGGGTGCCGTACTTGCGGGCCACGAAGAGCCGCCGCTCGAAGTCGTCCTGGGTGCGGCAGGTCACGGGGCGGCGGACGATCACCTGCTGCACAGGCGGCTCGCCGGAGATGGCGGTCGCCCCCAGGGTCGAGTGGTCGGTGGGGACCTCTCGCCAGCCGAGGATGTCGAGCTCCAGCTCGTCGAGCGCCCGGCGGAAGACGTGCCTGGCGCCCACATGGGTCTTCGGGTCCTTCGGAAGGAAGCACTGTCCCACCGCGTACTCGCCGGGCTCGGGAAGCGAGATCTCGAGCCGAGCGCACTCCCGGAGCAGGAAGGCGTGCGGCAGCTGGACCAGGATGCCGGCGCCGTCGCCGGTCTCCTCTTCCGCGCCCCGGGCTCCTCGGTGGTCGAGGTTTCGGAGGATCTCGAGTCCCTTTCGCACGATATCGTGCGAGCTGACGTTGTTCAGATCAGCGACGAAGCCGACGCCGCAGGCGTCGTGCTCGAAACGGGGATCGTAGAGTCCTCTCCTCGACAGTGTCTCGTGCATCGGGACGTCCTTAGATAACGATACGGGGCCTCACAGCCGGCCAGAGCGCGAGCCGCCCACACCCCCCGAGGACCGCAGGCTCGCGCGTAATGGGTGAAGATAGAAAACGCTCGCGAGCGGGTCAAGTCGAACCCCCATGCATTTTGCTCATGCAGGTCATGCGCCGGCTTCAGTCCAGGCTGATAGGGAAGGCCGTCCCTCCTCGGCACCCGGGGTGCCGTCGGCGGCCTTGTGACACGCCCCGCAGCTGCCGACGTTGAACAGCACTGCGCATCAACGCCTGCATGTCGGGGGTGCGGGCGACGTCCCGGACCTCTCCGACCACCTCGCCGGGATTGGCATCCGACAGCTCGCGCCGGGCGGCCTCCACGCCGGCCGCGTCGTTCGAGCAGAAGATCACGCGGGCGCCGCCGCGGGCCAGCAGCTCGACCACGGCCCGGCCTATCCCGCTCGAGCCGCCGGTCACGACCGCGACCCTTCCGGCGAACTCCTCCTGCTCCCGCCCGGCCATGCGAGGGCATTATCGCTCTGGTTCTCCGCGGTCAGTCGATCGTGGGCGTCGCCTCCGAGCTGCGCCGCTGGAGGCGATCCAGCGCCCAGGCGGCGGGCCAGCCGACGCACACATGGTCGGTCGCTCGTCCTCCGGCTTTAACAGGTTTGCGAGATTCGGCACGACCGGAAAGGAAGCGTCCTTCCGGGTAAACGGGTTGAACGCCGAGGTGACGTTGAAGCGGATCGGATAACGCCCCGTAAAATAACTCACCCGGGAGGGCAAGCGCACCGCGGATGCGGCATAAAAGGTTTCACAACGCGTCCCCTCCGAGGCCATGCGGTCGATGTTCGGCGTCAGAGTCTTCCGGCCGACGTAACAGCCGAGATCACCGTAACCCAGGTCGCCGTTCTGTATGCAGATGAAGTTGCGTATCATACAGCTATGTGCGGTGAGGCGAACCTGTATCGGAGAACTCCATACAAGGAGGTCATTCTTCCATGCGTAGGACGTATTGTTTGACCGCCGCTTCGTCGTGGGAGCCGTGGTAGGAGACGACAACCAGTTCCCCGTTTTTCCGCATGCGCATATCGCCGTAGCCGGCGTCGCCAGTGTCCTCGTCCAAATGAAGCGGGGCGCTCCAGCTTTTTCCCTTGTCCGTCGAATACCAAAAACCGACGTTGCGCGTCTTTTCCGTAACCTGGTCAACACCTGTCCCGAGGAGCAGGTTGTCATCCCACCACTCGGGAATGTTCTCAGCCCCGCTCATGTGCCTGAGGTGTTTACGGGTATAGATTCTCGCCCGCTTCCACGATCCAACCCGCTTGTCGGCCTGCACCAGCGGCGACCACGTCTTCCCCATGTCGCGGCTGCGCGTCAGCCAGGGGAGCGCCCAACCCCCCAGCGTTCCCCGGGTGACCGCCACGATCTCGCTCGGCCCGACCCGTTCGATTCCGGTCTCAGAGTCTAGGGTGCGGTCCCAGTTCACTTCGGGATCCATGTGGTTCACGAATTGCCAGGTCCGTCCGTTGTCAATTGATTTGAACAGCCCGGCAATAATCTTGTTGAAGTTCCCGACGTGGCGGTACTTATCGCTCATACGCGCGGCGGCATAGATGGTCCCGCCGTCCACAAACGAGTCCTGGGTCAGATCAATGTCATCCGCCGATTGCGCCTCCGGAAGACCTACGAAGGTCACTTTCCGCCACGCATCCCAAGTGCGGCCGTCGTCCGCGGAAACCGTGATCCACGCGGATCCGTCCGAATGCAGCGGGTGGTTTTCCACCAGGCCAGTGAGATCGATGCTCATCGCGGTGAGCACCAGCTCGCCGCTGGGCGCCAGGTAGAAATACGGCTCCACCGGGTCATAGAGGGAACCGGGGGGACTGGGCCGGCTGGGCAGCCCCGTCACCGGCGTGCCGTCCAGATGCTCGTTGGGCTCGGACCAAGTGCGGCCCTCGTCGCCCGAGAACATCACTTCGATCTGGCCCTGCGGGTCTTTCCAGTGATGATTCGACTGGACGTATACCATCACCCAGGTCCCGTCCGCCAGAATACGGAGCGACGGACGGCCGAAGTAACGGCCTTCGGCTGCGCGCAGTGTAAGGACTTCCTTGACCGCCAGCCCTTCAAAGGCAGAAGACGACGTTACTTTGCTGGTTGATTCTTCTCTGCTGATCTTCTCCTTGTCCTGACCGGTGGCGGACATCGGCAGACCAAGCAATACAATTGCAACCGCTAGTGAGCGCATGGTTCGATCTCCATCGATTCAGTCGGGAGCTGAGAAACTGCATCCACCCCATCTCGTTTACGCTCAGCCGTCTCACACCGGGCGATTGGGCCGGATGACAACTTGTCAGTGGGCGCCACAGTACAACCCAGTGCTGGGCTATTCAAGGGTTTTCCATCACAGCTCACCGAGGAAGACACCTCGCCCCAACCCCGCCCCGCTCTAGCCGCTCCTGACAGGCCGCCAGGCCGGGGCCATGGGGGCGGATTTGGTCGAACTGCATGGGCACCTGTTGGCGGCGCAGGGAAGCTCTCGCGCCGTATACTTGCATCATGGCGGACTACGAGATGCACATCAGCGGGCAGTGGTGCGGTGCAGAGTCGGGGGCGACCTACGATGCGATCAATCCAGCCAAGGGCGAGGTGTTTGCGACGCTGCCTCTGGGCGGGAGGGAGGATGCGCGGCGCGCGATTGCGGCGGCGAACGAGGCGTATGCATCGTGGTCGCGGGTGCCGCTTTTCGACCGGACCGACCTTTGCATGCGCATGGCCCAGGTCATCGCCGCGCACGAGGACGAGTTGGCCGACATCCTATGCACGGAGCTGGGCAAGCCGCGTCACCGTGAAGCGACCCAGGAAGCGCAGGCGGTTCCCCTCTTCTATCGTCAGGCGGCAGAGGTGGCCCGCTATTTGGAGGGCAGCACGTTGCTGGCGCGTGACTCGCACAAGCGGATCACCAGTTTCCGTCGGTCACGCGGTGTGATCGGCGTGATCACGCCGTGGAACTTCCCGGCGGCGATACCCAGCGAATACCTGCCGTTTGCGGTCGTGATGGGCAACACCGTCGTGTGGAACCCACCGCCGACCGCCGCTGTGACGGCCGCGACGCTGATGCGTTACCTCGTCGAGGCCGGGTTGCCCCGAGGCGTGATCAACCTGGTGATCGGTCCGGGCGCACAAGTTGGAGACGAGATCGTCACCAACCCCGGTACCCACGCGATCGCCTTGACCGGCAGCTCCGCGACCGGGCGAGTCATCAGTGCTCGCTGCGGGCTCAAGCCGCGTTTGATGGAGCTGGGCGGCAACGGTCCCATCGTCGTCTTGGCCGACGCCGACCCCCGCAAGGCGGCCAAGGGCATCGCCAACGCCTGTTTCTACGAAGCCGGACAGGTCTGCTCCGCCGCCGAGCGCATCTTTGTCGCCGACAACCTCAAGAACGAGTTGGTAGATGAGGTCGTGAGTCAGACAAACCATTGGGTTCCGGGCGACGTGTGGGATCGGAACGTGACCCTTGGCCCGCAGAACAATATGGGCGTGGTCGAAAAGATGGCAGCCCACCTCGCCGATGCGACCGATCGTGGCGCGACGATTGTCGCTGGCGGTGGGAGGCCCGACCTGCCCGGGTTCTTCTGCGAACCGACGGTACTTGTCGATTTCGACGCCGAAAGCCTGGTCAACACAGAAGAAACCTTCGGCCCGATAGCGCCGATCCGCGCGTTCTCGAGCGACGACGAGGCGTGGCGTCACATCAACGCCTGCGAGCTGGGCCTCGTGTCAGCGGTGTTCACCGAGAGCGTCAACGACGCCTGGCGCTGGGCCGAGCAACTGCGCACCGGTATCGTCGTGGTCAACGATCCGTCGAGCTACTGGGAGCCCCACATTCCCTTTGGCGGCATGGCCGGTGCCGCCAGCGGCATCGGCCGCCTCGGCGGACGACACACACTCGAGTTCATGTCCGACCTACAGACCATCGTGTTTCACGTTGAATGATGCCCTATACGGCCGGCACCAGGGCAGCAAGACACTCTGCTGAACAGGATGGCGTCTTCCGCGTTTCTGGTGACGCCTCCGGCACCACCCCTGGCGAATCCAGACCACTTCCCACCGAGCGGTTTGCATTTCGTACTCAGCTCTCTACCCCATCAATTCCTCCGCGTACGCGAACAGCGCCGGCGTCCCGCCCGTGTGGAGCAGCACGACAGTCTCGTCATTGCCGATCTCGCCCTTCTTCGAGAGGTCCATCAGCCCGGCAAGCGCCTTTCCCGTGTAGATCGGGTCCAGCAGAATGCCTTCCGTGCGCGCCATTAGTCGTAGTGCCTCGTTGCCTTCCTTGGAGCAGTATCCGTAGCCCTTCGGACCGATGTAGGCATCCGAGTTCCAGATCTCGTCGCGTGTAAAGACCACCTCCAGATCAAGGAGCCCCGCCATCGTCGACAGCATTCCGAGAAACGCGTCGCTCAGGTCGTAGGACCACAGGATCGGAGTGACGCCGAGGATTCGCGCTTTTAGGCCCATCACCTTGTTGCCGAAAATCATGCCCGGCTGAGTGCAGCTTCCCGAACAGGCTACGATCACGTCCGCCTTCTCGCCGATCGCGTCCATCTGCTCCGCGATCTCGATCGTCGCCAATGCGTAGCCCATGGCGCCGTATGGCCTGTTCTCCGACCGCATCACCACGAACGGCTTCCGCCCTTCCTTCTCGTACCGGGCAACAAGCCGCGCCTTCGCGTCGTCCAGGAGCTCTTGCGTCTCCACCTCGACCAACTCCACGCGCGCGCCCAGCAAGTCGTCCAACAGCATGTTGCCCCGCGGGTCGGCGCTCTTGTGGTCCTTGACGAGTGCCACGGCGCAGTCCACTCCCACTTTTGCGGCGGCGGCCGACAGCTGGCGGCAATGGTTCGACTGGGACCCCGCGCCTCCAATGAACACGTCGGCGCCTTCGTCGAGCCCACGCCCGATCGTGAACTCGAGCTGGCGCGTCTTGTTCCCGCCGAGCGCCAGGCCCGTGCAGTCGTCTCGCTTGATGAAGATGCGGGGTCCCCCCACGGCGTCGCTCAGGCGCGGACAGAACTCGAGCGGTGTGGGAAAGTGCCCTAACGCGACGCGAGGCAGGCGGGCGATTCGGCCACGGAGATCGTCGGCGGACAGCGTCAGCGTCATTGGGCCCCTCCTTGGTTCAGAGGTTCGGACAGGGATAGGTGCAACAAGAGTGATTCGATAGGAAGCGCCGCCGATCGGCAAGCGGATTCGTGCCGGTACAAAGTCCCGCGTCACAAGGTCGATGGCGTCGATCCTCCCGTGATGCGTGTCGCTCGATTTCCAGCACGGCCCGAAGTCCACCGTCGATGAGCACATGCTGCTGACCATCATGGTCTCCGATGCGGGCCGGCCCTACGATCTGCAGCTCGCCAGGAACATGAAGGGACTTGGCGGCAGGATCCTGGTGCTCTGCGACGGCTTGGACGAAGGATTCGCCGCATACGCGGATCACTTGATCGATCTGAAAACGGGCCTGGGAGACGGAGTTCGTGACGTTCTCTCTTTACCCGTGATCCAGTTCCTGGCCTACTATCGTGCCCTGCACCTCGGCCAGGATCCCGACGCACCGAAGAACCTGAGCTATTTCGTCACCGTCGAACCCCACTCGTAAGCCGTGTTTTTGTAATTGGTGCTCAGAGCGGCAGCGTGCGCCGTCAAGTCAAGCGAAGGGCTAGCACGATCGAGAGCGCACACAGCAAGACCGCCGAGCCGCTGGCGATCAGAAAGCCTCGCTGAACCGTGGTCCGCTTGGCATACAGGCCGATCAAGATCGGGATTGCGGTCCAGCCGATTCCGCCGATGCAGAAAAAGATGCCAACGGCGCGCCCGTGCAGCGATGGCTCGACATGAGCCAACAAAATCGCGATCAATGTGGGGAAGATCGGTCCGACGACAGCACCCGCTACGACGATCAGTATGCGCATCAATGTCGTTCCCCGGCAGAATACGATGCCGAGCGTGATCGCTACACTGCAACAGGCCATCATGACGACCAGAGTCGCGGCTGCTCCTTCCGGAAGCGTCAAGGCCGTCACCAGCCGAGATCCCATGAACGTCATCCAGAAGACCGACAGCAACGTTGATGCTTTGGCTTCGCTAACGTTCTTATCGGTCAGCAGTGTCGTTGCCCACGTTGCGATCGACGCTTCGGTCGGCACGTGAAAGAAAAACGCCGCCGAACAGAGCCAGACAATGGGATCGGACAATAGCTTCGCCAACCCGCCAGCCACGGATTCGTTCGCTCCCACTCTTAAGGCTTCCCAATCGACGCCCAGTCCTAAGGAGAGCGGAATCACCGAGACCGCCGCGAAGCCGTACAAGGTCCCGGTCAGCCCGAACCGCTGCGCGCAAGAGACGATGATCAGCGGAGTGACAAAGGTTCCCACCCCGAAGATGAAATCGCCCATGTTCATGGCGTAGGCCATGCGCTGTGGGAGATCGTCCGGCGGGACGAACGCCGGCGGAGAGGTGACGTTTAAGACGTTGACCAGTGCCGACCAGCCAGTTCCCAGAACTAGGACAGCCACCAGCGCGGCGGCATAGCGGCGTGAGTGCGCGAGCACGACGAGACTGATGATCACCAATAAGAAACCGCCGCCCAGGACGGCCTGTTTTCCCAGTAGGTCGACCAAGAAGCCAGCCACGACCACCATCGGGACCAAGGTCATGCCAAACACCGCAACCAATCCGCCGACCTTGCCCTCGTCGATTTGTAACTTGCGGGCCAATGGCAACTTGACGCTGCCCAGCAAAGCGAAGCACATCCCGGCTGTTGCCAGGGCCGCGATCTGCATCAGAGTCAGCATCGGATCCATATGGCGTGTTACCTCTACGTGGCAGGCACACTCAGTGTACCGCCAAGGCCGACACCGATGTGCCCGGTGCGGGAGTGCAATTCAATTACGTGGCAGGCACACTCAGTGTACCGCCAGGGCCGACACCGATGTGCCCGGTGCGGGAGTGCAATTCAATTATCCCGCTCAGGCCGGGCGAAGTGGTAGCAAAGCGGCAGCGAAAACGGGGCCGGGAGCTGGCCTTCGTCGTCTGTAGGCTCCGGCCTGGAGTGGTCGGCAGACTAGGATGGCTTCCGCGCTTCTCTCTCAGCGACCAGTCGCAGGCTCCAAGTGGAACTCGAAGACCTCGACATCGAGAGACACAGGGGGGCCCAAGAGGAAGCGGATCTAGTCCTCGCGTCCCGTCTCGAGAAGCGGGCGATCCGACTGAAATCGATTCAGCACGTTTTCCGTAATGCGAGAGACGTTGTTGTTGTACTCGTTGTAGGAGAGACAACTGTCCCAGGATATGGAGCTGGTCGAGAACACGGCACCCCCGTTGGGGTACTCGAAGTAGACCATGTCGGCTCTGACCCTGGGATTCACGGATCCGGATTGTTTGGAATCCGCGACCAGGACCTCTTCCACTACATGGTCATAGAAATCGGAGAAGCCGGTGGCCGTGGCCAGCAACAACCCGTGAGCGGGCGTACCCAAGACATGATCGAAGCGATCGAACTCGAGCCCGGCGGCGCCGTACTCCATGACCAGACACGGAAAGTCTCCGATCGGTTCGTCCGGTCCGATTCCCTCGAAGACGAATGCCGCTCGGGGGTCGAAGCCGCCCGGCTGACGCTGGAAGGGTCGGCCTGGGCCGCCGCCCTGCGCGGTGAAACCCGCACCGACCAGCTCTTGAGGGGGCCGTCCGCGGAAGCGCCACAGGCCGCCCAGCTCGCCCGTGGTGCTGTGATGGTACTCGCCCCGGGTGCAGCCTGCCACGCCTCGGTCCCGGCTCGGCGGCGAACCTCGATCGTGTGCTGCTCCTCGGGATCCATCGACGTGACCCAGTAGAAACCGTTGCCCCCCAAATACATTAGTCTTCCGCCCTGGCGGAGGTAGGTCTCCAATGCGTCCAGCATCTGTTCCGACCAGTACTCAGGATGGGAACCGGTGATGACGACGCGGTACGGCCGCAACAGTAGGGCGCCTTCTGAATGGAGATCCCCATCCGTCACGACATCCCATGAGTACCCCTTCGTCTCCAACCAGTCGACCAGGTGCAGATCGGCGTTGAAACCATGGGGTCCGGTGGCGACCGGGCCGAAGTCCTGGTGGACCACCTTGGGTCTCATATCGAGTATGGGTCTCAGGCTGGAGGCGTATGAGACACCGCTGCCATCCGAATGGTGGCTGTACAGGCTCAGCAGCTGGGACGTTCCCCTGTTCCAGTTTCCATATGCGAGATAGGTGAAGGTGGGCGCCAGGAAAGCGACGGGTGCTCGTACCGCGCCCTCGCCGGGACGAACATAGAAGGGGATGTGGTCCTCTCCGTTTCCCGACCTCAGACGCAGGGCGTAGACTCCGCTTCGCAGAGACGCAGGGACCTGGTACTCGAAGTCCACCTCCCAACCGGCGTCGTCCAGGTCGTCGTCGTGAAAGTGAATCGCGGAGTACTGTTCCGGACTTCGATTGAAGTGGCTTTCCCGTCCAGTCCAGCTGTGACCGGTCACGCCTCGCGTTGGCATCTGTACGGCTAGCCCGTGCAGTTGGTTGGGGGCCGTGTCGCTGACTTTGCGTGATGAGACGTCAGCAGAAAAATCCCAGGCGGCCACAGGCTGCCTCGGCGCCGCTCCACCCTTCAGGGCCTCGAGTTCATCCTGGCTCAGGGCCCTGTCGAAGACTCTCGGGTCTTCAATTCTACCGTTGAAGTGGCCCCCCACTCTGGCCATTTTTCCTTCCCGCCAGGTCCAGTAGCCGGCCATGAGCAGGGGAGCGTCACTCTGGCCGACCGACCGTGCAGCGACCGTCGTTTCCGTGAGCGCTCGGCTCCCGTCGAGCGGCCACTCGACTGCCGGCTCTTGATGGAGCGTCACCCGCCCGCTGCTCGCCTCGAACGTGGCCGCCACGAAGTACCAGGTCGTCGAGTTGACCCCCTGGTTCAGCCCTCGGAACGCCGAGGCCGGCGCCCAGGCTCGAAGAGGTACACCGCTCCGGACTTGTTCGACGTTCCCATTGGGATCGCCGATCCAAAGCGCCAGATCCCCGTCCTCCGCTATGAACAACCCGTAGCCCCGCCTATCCTCGGCCGAGTATTTGGTGATGATGCCCTGCGTTCCTTCGCCGGGGGTGCTGGGGGCGATCCACGCCTGGAGTGTGAAGCTGCCCGAGAGACGGAGGGAAGGGTGATCCTCTACCAGGACATAAGATCCCGCCGTGAGCTCCTGGCGACGCCCCGGATAGGTCTGATTGATATCCGATTCGACCACTTCCTCCTTGAGACCGGGCCCCTCGGGGTTGGTGTCGCCGTGAATCAACCGCACCAGGTCCGCACGATAGCGGGGCAGCTTGCTGCTGACCATGAATCGGATGGTTTCTCCCTGCGCCACACTCAAGCGGTCGGCGTATCCGACAACCGGCATGCGCTCGATCCCCTGGTTGTCGGCGGGCACGGCCAAACAGAGTGAGATGAACGTAACGGCTGCAAGCCTGAGTTGTAGTTGAGAAGGCCCTGTCAGAGACAGGAATGTGGGTCGCATCTTGCTCTCCCCTAGGATTTCGCCTGCAAGGCTAGCCTATGGGCCTCGCTGGCGCACACGCAGCCCCCGCTCTGGCACTGAACCACCTATTCGGCTTCCGGCTGGCTAGGAGTGTGCGCCGTAGAAACTTTTCACCCCATTCGATGGGCCGATCTTGCTCCGAGAGCCCGTCGCCGATGGGCAAATGTGCCATCGGATTGCCGCGAAACCGTTCTACCGCGCACACTCCTAGTCGATGATGGCCTGATAGACTAGAGTCCGCATGAGCCGCTGGAAGAAGGCACGTCTAGATGGCTCTTGAATCATGCCCACTGCGATCAACTCCTCCTCAGGATCGACCCAGAAGACCGTCCCGGCCAGGCCGCCCCAAAAGAAAACGCCTTTCGTGCCGGGCACTGGCGATCGCCCGTTCGAAAGGCGAACGGCGAAGCCGAGCCCAAAGCCGTGGCCTACCGAAGCCTCAGGGAGATCGGGCACGGATTCAAGGTGGTCGGAGGTCATGTACTCGATGGTCTTCGGACCGAGGAGCCGGGTACCATCCAGTTCGCCGCCGTTGAGGAGCATCTGGACGAAGCGGGCGTAGTCGCTGGTTGTTGAGACGGCGCCGCCGCCGCCCGACAGGAATCTCGGCTTGACGGTTGGGTCGAATCGGAGCCGCTCCACGTTCCCGGGCTGGGCCACGCGGTTCTTCTTGTCGGCTTCCACCCAGAAGCCGGAGTCCTGCATTCCCAGCGGCTCGAAGATGCGCTGTTGGAGGAACCGGTCGAGGGGCATCCCCGAGACGACCTCGATCAGTCGTCCGAGCACGTCGGTCGATCGACCGTAGTGCCATCTGGTACCAGGTTCGTAGACCAGCGGCAGCTTTCCCAGCTCCTCGACCATCTCGGCGCTCGTCTGGTCCCATGAACCCACTCCCGCTCCGCTGTACATGGCCTTGACGACCGATTTGGCGTCAGAACCTCCTACGCCCTCCTCATACGTCAAGCCCGAGGTATGCGTGAGCAGGTCTTGGATCGTCATCTTCCTCTTCAGCGGAACCGTCGAGAACACGGGACCCTCCACGCCGAGCGTCAGGTCCTTGAACGCCGGAAGGTACTTCTCGACAGGCTCCCAAAGGAAGAAACGCCCCTCCTCGTGCAACATCATGGCGGCAACGCTCACAATGGGCTTGGTCATCGAGAAGATGCGGAAGATCGCGTCCTTCGGCATCGGAGTCCCGCCGTCCTTGTCTCGCCAGCCGAAGCTCTCGAAGTAGGCGATCTTCCCCCGGCGGGCCACGAGGACCACCGCTCCGGGGTACACACCCTCGTCCACGTCTTGCTGCAGCCGGGTGGAGATCCGCCGCAGGCGCTCGGACGACAACCCCACGGCCTCGGGCGTCGCCGTGGGAAGCGGCCCGCCCCAAGCTGTGGAGCCGACGATCAGACAGAGTGCAAAGGCGACGGCGCAAGCCCTCACGCCGACTTCGGGTCGAGATCCCATCATCTAGTCCCCTCCTCGCCTCGCTGGTGAAGGTTCAATGGCGGGCCCGCAAGGCTGCGCTTCAATTGAGACGGTTGGGAGAATGCTAGTTGTCTGAGTCGAAGGATTCAAACGAGCCGCATGACTCACGAGAGAGCGGCTTGCCCTACCTTGTCGTGCACCCGCTCACGCTCCTGCTTGATTTGTTGCCCCATCCCACCCGTCGTTGAGGCGCGCGTAAAGAGTCCTATTCCCTAAGCACGAGCCTCGGCGCAAGAGCTCACCTTTCAACCTAACCCACGATCAGCGAGAATCCCGGGATGGAATCTCGTAGACATTCTCAGCGTCCGTCGGATCGATCCGCGGCACGTCCTACGAGAGGTATGTAGTCTGTGGAGGCTCGAGATCCATGATCTGGAGAAGAAGCTTCTGGTTGCTCGTCTTGTGCTCAAGTTGTCTAGCGTGTGTAGGAGTAGAGGACAGCGCGGCTTCCGAGCCGGACGCGGAAGCCTACACCTGGCTCGACGACGACACGCTGGCAGGTCAGTGCCTCAACTTCAGCCCGCGGGAGAAGAGTAAGTTTCGCCAGGGCGGGAGCTTGCTCCAGCTGCGACCGGTCGCTCTGCCACGCGACGAGTGGCTCCTTCAAAACTCCAAGGGGGAGTCTCTGGATCACTTTGGCTGGCCTGTGAGCGTCCAAGTCGACAATAGCATCTTCGTCTTCTATATCCGCATTCCAGCCCACGGTGACTTCGAGGAGTTCCACAAGGCGGCAGTGGCTCTGTCGACGGATGGCGGACAGACGTTTCGGCCTCTGGCTGGACTCGAGAAGAGCGCACTCGACATGCTCGATCCCGACTGGCACCAGTACCGGCCGGCCACTCCCCGGACCCACATGGGAAACTGGGGGAATGCTGCGGCCTTCGTCGACGGGAGACTGGTCGTTACCAACTTCCGCGGCGTGTACCGCTCGGACGACAAGGGCCGGTCGTGGACGTTGTTGAAGTCAGCAGGCCTGCCGGCACAAATGCCCACGTTCGCCAACTGGGGGCAATGCCCGCGCCTGCTCGTCCACCCGAAAAAGGGCATCGTGTCGATTGGTGCGACGATCGACGAGTCACTCCTCTTCCGGTCCTCTCTGGACTACGGCGAGACCTGGACCGAAGAGGTCGTCCACACGGGGGAGCCGCTGCAGGAACCGGCCGGCACGATCGTCCTGGGCAAGCTCGTCTTGATGCCTCGCCACAATCGCGAACGCTGGACTCAGTTTTGGTCCGACGGGGATTGGTTGCCCCTCAAGAGCGCGCGGACCAATATCACTCCGGGAGAGCGCGACACGACCGACGTCGTGTACAACCCGGTGTCACAGCGCATCGAGGCGGTCGTCACGAATCGCATCGGCGGAGGTCCCGGAAGCGAGACGGACAACTGTATGACGATCAACCTCTGGAGCATCGCGCCCACAGATCTCATGAAGGGAAAGAGCGACTGGCGTTTCGACGGGACACTCGTCCGGTCCGAAGGCCGGGAACACGACACCAGCAACGTCCTCGGGCTGGATAGAGACGGCATGCATCCCGGAGGGACATTCATCGATGTACGAGCGGGGTATCAGTACATCTATGTCTATCTCGGTTTTTTTGAGGGGCCCTCCGGGATATTCCAGGTCAAGCGCACGCTGGATACGGCTGCGCTTCGAGAGTACTTGCTGGACCGAGAGGTTCGTTAGCGTAGTCGTTGAGGCTCTGTCCCACCCACAAGAACCGCGAGGTGCTCTACCAGGCGCGGCGGGCACGGCATGCACAGATCGAAGAAAGGAAGCGAACCATGACGACGAAGGCCCGGCGTGTTCTCGCCAGCCTTTTCGTGTGCGCCGGTTTGGCCTCCCTCCACGCGGTAGAGGCCGATTCCGAGACCAACTCGCTCGGAATGAAGCTCGTTGGGGTCGAGCCCGGTTCCTTCCCGATGGGTAGCGAGATCTCCAGAGACCTGTGGAACGAGCAGCCGGTTCACGAGGTGACGATCTCGAAGCCCTTCCTGGTCACCGAGACCGAGGTAACGATCGACCAGTTCCGGCTCTTCCGGAAGGAATTCCAGGGTACGGCCGGCTTCGAGCCCTACGCCACGGGTGTGAGCTGGCATGACGCCGTGGCCTTCGCCCGGTGGCTCAGCCGGAAGGAAGGGAGGACCTACCGCCTGCCTACGGAGGCGGAATGGGAGTACGTGGCTCGGGCCGGCAGCGAGGAGGTGCCCGCCGGGAGTCGGGAGCTGGGAAGGCCCAACGCCTGGGGCGTGAAGAACATGCTCTCCGGCCCGCGGGAGTGGTGCCACGACGGGTTCGGCGAGTACCCCGCGGCGCCTCAGGTCGATCCGGTGGGGCCGGCGTCCGGATCGACCCGAGTCGCCCGGGGGGGATCGCTGGACATCGAGGAGCGAAACCTCTTGAAGATCGACTTCGCCCGGCCCCAGAGCCGTCTGGCCATCGCCCCTTCCTTCGGACCGTTCCCGCGCAGCGGCGGCGCCGCCTGCACTCCCGCCGCCGGCTCGGGGCTGGTCGGAGTCTGGTTCAACAACACCGACCTCACCGACCCCCAGGAGAGGACGGTGATCACGCGCCTGGACAACAACTGGCGGAACGATCCGAGAGGCGCCGGCAGCTGGTCCGCGCGATGGCGCGGGTCCATCGAGGGCCCGCACACGGGCGTCGTGACCTTTCACGTGGAGACCGCCAGTCCGTTCCGCCTGGAGATCGGTGGCCAGGTCGTCGTCGATGCCTGGGAGACGCACGCGCTCGCGTCGGGGCAGGTCGCTCTCCAGAAAGGTCGGTGGCACACGGTGGTCCTGTCGTTCGCCCGCGAGGGGGTCAACAACCACTTCCGCTTGGAGTGGAGCTGGATCGGGCGGGAGCGCGAGGTGGTGCCGAGCGCCGCCGTGACCTACAGCACGGATGAGGACCGCCTGGCGCAGTCGGAGGCCAAGACGCCCGATGCTCCAGGCTTCCACGCCATTGGCTTCCGGCTCGTCCAGGCAGAGATGCCGCAGACGGCGCCCTGGCCCGTTGCGCCCACCCTTGCCCAGCTGGGTGTCAAGAAGCGGGCCCCTTCGTACCTGGGGCGGGGTCCCGACCTGGCGAAACCCTACTTTCGCAAGCGGTACTCTCTGCCCACGCCGCTCGAAAACAGCCCCAACGCGGCCATTGATGCGCTGGCGCTGCACCCGTCGTTCCGGCGGCACACCCACAGCCCTGGGGCAACGGTCCTGCCGAACGGCGACCTGCTCATGGTCATCTACACGTCATACTGGGAGTACGAGCCGGGGGTGTCCCTCATCGCGAGCCGCCTCCGCTTCGGGGCCGACCAGTGGGACATGCCCTCCCGCATCGTCGATTTCGTGGGGGCGAACGATCACGCACCTCTGCTCTGGAACGACGACGGCACCGTGCACCTCTTCTGGGGCAGCCCGAAGCTCGAGTTCGGCGGCTTCCCCTTCCAGTGGACCTCCACGACCGACAACGGTGCCACCTGGCAAGCGACCCGGTTCCCTGATTTCGTGAGCGCGATCGGCAGCCACTCCCGCCAGCCGATAAACACCGCCTTCCGCGACGAGACGGGCCGGATCTTCCTGTCGAGCGACGGCTCCGGCGGGGAGTCCGTCCTGTGGGCGAGCGACGACGACACAAAGACGTGGTTCGACACCGGAGGTCGCAGCGCCGGGCGCCACACCACCTACACGCTCCTGAAGGATGGCCGCATCCTCGGCATGGGCGGCAAGAACACCGACATCGACGGGTTCATGCCCAGGGCGATCTCCAGCGACGGCGGCAGGGCCTGGGAGGTCAGCAAGACGCCGTTTTGCCAGCTCGGCAGCAATCAGCGCCCAAGCGTTCTCCGCCTCGAAAGCGGGCGGCTTCTCTTCGCCGGCGATTTCATCCATCACAACACAGGATCGCAGCCCGAGGGCCTGGGCCACGTGGGCTCGTATGTCGCCCTGTCCGAGGACGAGGGCGAGAACTGGCGCATCAAGAAGCTGATCGGGGTGCAGCCGCACGAGAACCCCGCCCGCGCGCGGCGGATGAAGGGTCCGACGCTCGGTTACACCGTGGCCCGCCAGGCCCCGAACGGGATGATCCATCTCATCGCCACCATGACCCACCCGAACCTCCACTTCGAGATGAACGAGGCCTGGATCCTGGACGGCCCCGCCGCCGAGAGGCCCGACCAGGAGCTGATGGCCTCGACGGCCTCCAGCGTGAGCGGCGTGGAGACCTGGAAGGAGCACTACCCGAGCGGTCAGCTCAAGGGTTCCTGGAGCGGTGGCGTGGGCGACGACGGTCGCTTTCTCCTCCACGGCACCGAGACCTGGTACTACGAGGACGGCTCGAAGCAGTGGGAGACGCAATACGAGCTCGGCCGCAAGGTCGGAGCCGAGACCCACTGGTCGCCCGACGGCGAGACGGTGTGGGCGTGGGAGCACGCGGCCGACGGAACGAGCCTCTGGACCCAGTACTGGCCCGACGGCCGCAAGAAGGCGCAGTCGACCTGGCGGAACTTCATGGCCGACGGCGAGGCGCGACAGTGGGACCGCTCGGGACAGCTCGTGAGCGAGACGTCTTTCGAGAGCGGCGAGATGAAGGGACGCGGGCTCGCGAGCGAAGTGAGTGGCCTACGGGCGGGAGCTAGCCACTTCATCCCATCCGTGCCCAACGAAGGGCATTGAGTCCAGTGGTTTGCGGAGCCGCGAGTGCTAGGTGCGCTTCGAAAACAGATCATTCGGGGGGAAGGTCTGGAGCCCTCGCTCGCCTGTGGGCCGGCTCCACACGCCTCCGCCCGCCTCGATGCGCTCCGCAAGGTGTTGGTGACCGACGAAATGCCGTAGCCGGAGGCTGAGTTGAAAGGGACGATCAAAATGAAACCACGAGCCCTGCTGCTTGTTTGGGCGGCTGCACTTTCCATTCCTGCGATGGCGGAGGAGCCGCGGTGTCCGCTCATTCCTATGGGCGCGATTACCGGGAAGCCCGACGAGCAGACGGTGAAGGAGACGCTGGAAGCCTACAAGGCCGTCGGGGTCGACCAATATCTGATCTACGCAAGAAGCGGCCTGGAATATGACTACATGGGCGAAGAGTGGCTTCAGATGTGCGAGTGGTTCTGCGAGCAAGCCAAGCGGCTGGACATGTCCATTTGGCTGTACGACGAATACAACTGGCCGAGCGGCTCGTGCAAAGGCCGGGTGCCCGCGGAGAACCCCGATTTCGAGTACCGCCAGTACGCGGTCTACAAGAACGCCGACCGCACGTTTGAGTGGAAAGTTGTCCACTCACCCGGCTGGGCCGACAACTACAGCTTCAAGGCCATGGAGCGGTTTATCGAGTTGACGCACAAGAAGTACGAGCAACGTCTTGGCCCGTATTTGGGCTCAACCGTCACGGGTATCTTCACCGACGAGCCGGCCCATGACGCGCCGGTAAAACTCGCCGGCAAGCCAGCGGCGCTCTTCCGCTACTTCGACGACGCGGAGGCGGAGTACAAGAACGCGACTGGGCGCGACCTGCGAGCGGATGTGCAGGCATACCTGACCGACAACAGCAAGGACGAGGTGTGGGCGGTCTATTACCGGTTGCTCGGAGAACGCCTCCGCCAAGCGTATTTCGATCCGATCCGCGCATGGTCCGACCGCGTGGGATTGCTGTCGACAGGACACATGATCGCCGAGAACAGCACCTCCAGCTCCACACGCTCCAACGGCAAACCGTTGCATGCGCTCAAGGGTCTGACGCTGCCGGGCATGGATGAGGTCGGAACACTTTACGATCCCGCGAACATCGAGTGGCTGACGCTGGCCGCGGCGCAACATGCCATCGGCCGACGCGCACACGGCGGGCTGGCGGAGCTCTTCGCGCACGGGCCAAGCGATTTGCGGCACGCGACGCACCGTCAAATGATTTGGCTCTGCGCGATGCACAAGATCGATCACTACGTGCTGGCGGTCGCACCGCTCGACGCACGCGGTAATGTCGAGAAGTCGGCATACTTCAATCCGATGACGCGCATGCAGCCGTGGTTCCCCGCCTTCCGCCTGCTGGGCGATGAATCGCGCGTTGCCGCGCGCTATGCGTCCAAGCCGGTGCGGTGCGATATCGCCATCCGCTATCCACAACGCGAGGCCGCACGGCTCGCTGCGAAACGTAAGTCGCATCCGGCGTTGCTCACCACACTCCGCTACTTCTCGGCGCAACAGCTCACATACGACCTTTACGAAAAGGACGAGCCGTGCGACAAACCGCTGGTGTTCTCTTTCGAGGGTACGACGCTGAAAGAGGAGAACTCCGGACGCGTATTCCCATCGCCCGACGAGGCAGCCGCGTTCGCCAAGACGATCTGTCCGCCCGCCGTGTGGGTCGAAACCGCGGACGGCAAGACCGTGGAGGATGTGTTGCTGCGCCACTATCAGGATGATAGCGTCGCGGTGTTGGGCTTAACCGCAAAAGAGCACGGGAAACTGCGTCTGATGCGGCGCGGCGGCGAACCCGTTCCGTTCGGGCTACCGGCCCGGGGGGTTTTCCGGTTCGAAGGAAAGGCGTCCGTACCGGAGACCCCCGTCGCTATTCGCCCGCTTTCCGCCGACACTTCCTTCGACATCGCTCTGAGCGCATACAACACGCATCGCCTGGCGTTCGGCACAAATCACATGGCATCAGTCAACGTTGAACATCCGGTCGCGGCCGTGCGAATCGTGCTGCGTCACCATCCCGTGCCGAGCGCGGTGACGCTGGACGGCAAGCCCGTGGTGGCGGATCAGCCCTGTGACACATTGCGGCCGGGACTCAACAAACTGTACCGGCAGACCGAGCCGTTCCGGCTCGACGCGGGCAAGCACGTTCTGGCCATAGAGGCGGGCGGGAGCGACGTCAACTACTACCTTCCAATAGCGTGGCTCACGGGCGATTTCGCGGTCGAGAACCGGGCGATCAAAGCCTCGCCAAAAACGGTTGGCACCGGCGCTCTGTGGAAACAAGGCCTCGCCGATTTCGCGGGCCGGGTAACCTACACGACGCAGGTGGAGGTCCCGTCCCATGCGGGCGACGTAAGGCTGCGAATAGACACAGGCGGGCTTTACACGGCGGTCACGCTGGACGGGCAAGCTTTGGGCGAACGCGCCTGGGCACCTTTCGAGTGGACAATTCCAGCCGGCGTGGGAGGAAAGAAAGCCGAGCTGAAGATCGCGGTCTGGACTTCGGTGGCACCCATGTTCGGCGACTGGAAGAATCCTGCGGCCTCTTGGAGCAATAAATTTCGGGTGCCGCCCCCGGCACCCCATCCTGACATCGGCCTTCTGTCCCTTCCTGAATGGGTGCTGTATTGAAACAGATGAAAACGATAGACATTAGCTTGCCCAGACGTGAGGCTATCGGAGCCGCTCGAGGCCCGGACAGTTCCAGTCGCCGTTGGGGCGGCCCTCAACTCCTCGAACAGGCTTGGGCGAGCGGCGTCGTTCGGTCGGTGTCGCGTTAGAACCCGGATCGCAGCCAGGCCACGCCCACGTTCCGGCCGCCGTCAAGCTGTGTGGGGCCCGGCTACGCGGGGATCTCTCTTCCCTCGTCGTCGACGGGCACGCGCACGACCTCTCGAGTCGGCGGGGGGCGCTGTTCATCTCGGAGCAGCTCGTGAAGAAGCTCCTCGCCTGGAGGCATCCAGGCTTCTCCACATTCGTCGGTCGCCCGATCCCACCCGAGGACGCCAAGGCCATCGAGCACATCGCCGGGTATGTCGTGAGGAACCCGGTGAGGTATGTGGGGCCGTGCTGGCTGGAATGGTGGGGTACGCGGGAGGTCGCACCGGGCTCGAACGGCTCAGGACCGGAGGCTACGTTCCCGCGGTGCCCGTAGCGACGTGATCGGGCGTTTGGAGACGCACCTGGCCACCCCCCGGCGGACAACCTCTCCGAGGCTCAAAGCGAGGCCGATGGCCGCTGAGGCCTGTGAGGGGGAGGGGGCCGAGGCTGCGACGGACGCCGCAGGCGATCAGGGATGCGCTTGATGGCCTGCGGGTGGGTGAGGAAGCCGACCACGCGCAGGCTGCCGGCACAGCGAGGACAGACGAGAGGATCGACCTCGTATACGCGCCGGAGCAAGTCTGCCCAGCGCTTGCGCATGGCCGCGGTGGCGGCGGGCGGTGCTGCCTGCGTATCGGCGGCTGCAGAAGAGGCGCTCGCAGGGGGATAATGGCGACCACATGACCGAGCGCGAGTTGGAGTTCGCAGACAAGGTCGCCGTCGTGACCGGCGGCTCGACGGGAATGGGCCGTGCCGTGGTGGAGCGGCTGGTACAGGGGGGAGCCCGCGTGGCCTACTGCTCGAACGACGCTGCCGGGGTGGCCGCAGCCCAGCGCGGGCTCGACGCCGTCGCGCCGGGCCGGGTGTCCGGGCAGGTCGGGGACGTCGCACGGGCCGCCGACATGCAGGCGTTGATGAAGACGACGACCGAGCGCTTCGGCGGAATCGACCTGCTCGCGAACTGCGCCGGCATCCAGCGCTACGGCACGGCCGAGGACACACCGGAGGAGGTGTGGGACGAGGTCCTGGCGGTGAACCTCAAGGGCTGCTACCTGGCCAGCCGCTACGCGATCCCCGAGATGCGCAAGCACACCGGCGGCGGATCGATCGTCCACCTCTCGTCGGTCCAGGGGCTGGCCTGCCAGACGAACGTCGCCGCCTACGCGGCGAGCAAGGGCGGCCTGAACGCGCTGACCCGGTCGATGGCCCTGGACTTCGCTCCGGACCGGATCCGGGTCAACGCCGTCTGCCCGGGGTCCGTGGACACGCCGATGCTGCGGGCCTCGGCGGAGCTGTTCCGAGGCGATAAGAGCGTTGACCAGGTCGTGAGCGAGTGGGGCGCCTCCCACCCGCTGGGTCGCGGCTACGATCGGGTCTGCTCCCCGCAGGAGGTGGCGGAGGTGATCGTCTTCCTGCTGAGCCCGCGCGCCTCCTTCATGACCGGAGCCGAGATCAAGGTCGACGGCGGCCTGCTCGCCGGACTGGGAGTCGCGAGCCTGACGACGGACGCCAATCACCAAACTGAGACCTGACCTCGGGTTCCCCTGACGCTGGCGTTTATCGGCGACGCGTCTGCGAACAGCGCACACCGGCCATGTGTTGGGCACAGCCGGCGGCTTCCGGAGAGATCATCGGGCCATCGCCCCCAGCCGCCATCCGCGTCGCCTTGAGCCTCGGAGAGGTTGTCCGCCGGGGAGTGGCTACGTGCGTCTCCAAATGCCCGGCCACGCCGCTACGGGCACCTCCGGCACGGAGCATCCGGTCCTGAGCCGTTCGAGCCCGCTGCGACCTCCCGCGTACCCCACCAATCCAGCCAGCCAGCACGTTACAACATGCTTTGCCCGGCGCAGGCTCGAAAACGAAATCCCTATCCCTCAGCCGCTCTCATTCATCACATCCACTCGCGGCGTCGCTCCCAGATGCCGTCCGCAGCGCGGAGGGCCAGCGCCCCGATGGTGGAGGTCGGGTTGACGGCGGCGGAGGTGACGAACGAGCTGCCGTCCACGACGAACAGGTTCCGAACGTCATGGGCCTGGTTCCAGCGATTCACCACCGACCGCCTCGGGTCGTCTCCCATGCGGGCCGTGCCCATCAGGTGGAAGGCGGGCTGGATGATTCCGCTGTCGAGGACATCGTCGGCCCCGGCCGCGTCGAGCACCTCCCCGGCCACCTTGCGAGCGTGCTCCTGCATCCGCAGGCTGTTCTCGCTGTAGGTGTAGCTCACCCGGGCCGCCGGGATGCCGTAGCCATCCGTGACGTTGGGATCCAGCTCCACTCGGTTGTGCTCTTCAGGCAGGTCCTCTCCGAGTAGCGTCACGCGGATGATGTGACCGAATCGCTGGCGCATCACGCGGTGATGGTCCGCGCCCCACGGCACCGGATGGCCGGTGGTCCCACCCCACGCCTGGTGGAGCGGGCCGAAGGAACGCTCGAGCTGCAGAGAGTAGCCGCGGACGAAGCCCCGGGACAGGTCTGTCTCGTAGAAGTGCTGGCTGAAAGCCGGAATGCCGAAGGGGCCTTGCCACCCCTCCATCCGATCCTCGAAGATGCCTTCGACGAAGCGGAACGGGTGGATCATGAAGTTCTTTCCCACCAGGCCCGTCGAGTTCGCCAGGCCGTCCGGGAACGTCTTCGATCGCGAGTTGAGCAGCAGGCGGGGTGTGCCGATGCCGTTGCAGCAGATCACCACCACCCGGGCGCGCTGCTCGTGGAGCCCGCCGCTTGCGTCATAGTACAGCGCCCCGCGAGCCTTCCCCTGCTCATCCACGGTGATCTCGCGGACGCGCGCCCGGACCTTCAGCACGGCACCCTTCTCGAGCGCCCGGGGCCAGTAGTTGACGTCGGTGCTGGCCTTGGCGCGGGTCGGGCAGCCCAGCATGCAGCGCCCCTGGAGCGTGCACGCGGGCCGGCCGTCATAGTCGCGGGACACGATGGCGTTGTCCGACACCCACCAGTACCACCCGAGCTTGTCGAACGCCCGCGCGATGGTCTCCCCCAGCACTCCAAGCGGCAGCGGCGGTGTCGGGCGCTGCTTGCGTGGCGGGTTGCACGGGTCGCCGGCGATTCCGGCGACGCCCATCTCGAGATCGTTCGCGTCATAGTACGGCTCGAGTTCCTCGTAGCTCAGAGGCCAGTCGGCGCCGACGCCGTCGAGCGCCCGGACGCGGAAGTCCGCCGGGTGGAAGCGGGGGAAGTGGCCCGTCCAGTGGATGGTGCTCCCGCCGACCGCGTTGTACATCAGCACCTCGGGGGGATGCTCTCCTCGGGGCACCACCGGGTAGTCCTCAGGCAGGCGACGGACGTTAGGGTTGAAGTGGAAGCGGCCTCGCTTCAGCTGGATCTCCCAGTCTGGTTTCGTGGACGGGTACTCGGCGGGCTTCACCCAGTCCCCCTGCTCCAGGCACACGACCCGCGCCCCGCGGTCGCTCAGCCGCTTCGAGACGGCGGCGCCGGCCGCGCCCGATCCGATCACGAGCACGTCCGCACGGTCCTCAGGCACCGGGCATCTCGCGGTAGTTCTTCGGCCGCCGGCGGATCACCGAGAGAATCCCCTCGTCGAAGGGCGCCATCTCCACGCCCGGCGGCCGCGCCTCGTGGAACTCGTAACCCACGCGCGCCCATATGTCCGGGTTCGTGTAGTAAGCCTCGTACACGACGTCGCGGAGAGAGGCGAAGAGGTCCGGGTCGGCGTTTCCCTGTCCCCAGACCGTCTGTCCCGAGGTGGGTTGCTCCTTCTCGAACCTCCGGAGAAGGTCGATCCTCTGCTCGGGGCTCAGCTCGTGGAGGGGGCGCTGGAAGCCCGTTTCGCTAGACTCTTCGAGCCGGCTCAGGGCAGCGGTGATGTTCTCGCGCAGGTCGGGGACATCGGCCAGCACGGTTTCGATGTACGCCACGACGTTGAGCTCGCTCGCGGCAGGCATGTCGTCCCCGGCGGGGATGAGCTCGTCGGCGACGGCCCGCAGCGTGCTCCTCTGGGCCGAGGAGAGGGACTCGCGGGCTGGCTCGCCCGTCCGCCTCACGTCCGCCCAGGCCGCGCGGGCACTCCCGAGCGACCCGGAGCCGAGGGCGATCAGCGAGCCCTTCAAGCCGGTCTCGAGAAACCGTCGCCGCGTGTGATTCCGGTCCATGGCCTCCCCCTTACCCCGCGAACGGCGAAACACTACGGCCCCCGGCCGGGAGGCGTCAACTGGCTGCCTTGAACGCCGGCCGGGACCCGAGTACTGTGGCGCCACCATAGCCTCATTCGATTCCACGTGAAAGGGCATCTCGTGACTGACTTCCAGCACACCGAGGAGACGACGAAGGGCGTCCCGACCGAAGGCACCACCGCCCTTCAGATCCATCCGAGCGGCGAGTGGGTCGAGGGGGACAAGGCCCGCTTCCGGAACCTGAGGCTCAAGACGCTGCCCTGAGACATGGCTGGAACGCTCACCGCCGATCAGGTCGCCCGCTACAAGGAAGAGGGCGTTCTCCACCCGATCCCGGTCCTCCCTTCGGAAGAGGTGGCGCACTTTCGCGGGGAGCTCGATCGGCTGCTGCACGCCCTCGGTGGGCGCCCGAAGGCGACCGACCTCCACCAGCTCCACCTCAATTTCCCGTGGGCCCACGAGCTCGCAACCCACCCTGCCGTCCTGGACTCCGTCGAGAGCCTGCTCGGACCCGACCTCCTCGTCTGGGCCACCAGCGTCTTCGCCAAGTACCCCCGGGACGAGTCGTTCGTCTCGTGGCACCAGGACGGCAGCTACTGGGGGCTGAGCTCGAACCAGGTGGCCTCCGCCTGGATCGCCCTGAGCCAGAGCACGACCGAGAACGGCTGCATGCGTGTCGTGCCGGGGTCTCATCACATGGCGATCCAGCCCCACCGCGACACCTACGCCGAGGGCAACCTGCTGAGCCGCGGTCAAGAGGTGGCGGTCGACGTGGACGAAGCGGACGCCGCCGACGTCGTGCTCGCCCCCGGAGAGATGTCGGTCCACGACATCAAGATCGTTCACGGCTCCCGGCCGAACCCCTCACCGCATGTCCGCTACGGCTATGCCGTCCGCTTCATCATCCCCACCGTCCGGCAGGCCGGCGAAGCCCAGCCTGTGATCCTCGCCCGTGGCCACGACACCCACGAGCACTTCGAGAAGGTCCAGAAGCCCGTCGGGCCCGTCGACTACACCGCCACGGTGCACGCCCACGCCCAGTCGGCCCGCCGCCACATGAAGGCGGTTCTGAGCACCCGCGGTGCCTACGAGGGGATCGCCGGCGACGACGGCCCCACTCCTTGACCACCCTCGACTGGCTGATCGTCGTCTCCATCAACGGAGCCATCGTGGCGTACGGGCTCTACCTCGCTCGCGACACCCGGACGACTTCCGACTGGTTCCTGGCCGCGAGGAGCCTTCCCTGGTGGATCGTCGGCCTGTCGCTCTTTGCGACGGCCATCGACAGCAGCGACTACGTCGCCATCCTCGGCGGCGCGTACCAGTACGGCGTGTCCAACCTCGCGATGTGGTGGCTGGGGCTGCCCATAGGCTGGTTCCTCGTCACGTTCGTGATCCTGATCCCCGTCTACCGCACGGGGATGTTCACCAACGCGGAGTACCTCGAGTACCGCTTCGGGCCGACGGCGCGCCTCCTGAGCGCGCTGATCCAGCTCCAGTACCGGACCAACGTCCTCGGTAACGTCGCTTTCGCGCTTTTCCTCACGTTCGCCGCCGTCACCGGCCTGGGGCGAGAGAAGACGTGGGCCCTCGTGGTCGCAATCGCGATGAGCGCCGCCATCTACACGGCACTCGGCGGGCTCAAGGCCGTGGCCGTCACTGACGCGATCCAGTCCGTCTTCATGATCGCGGGGGCGGGGATCCTGTGGCTGGTGGTGTGGGTCGACGTCGGCGGCTGGAGCGGCCTCGAGGCCCGGCTGGCGGCCCGCGATCCCCAGCTCGTGGAGAAGCTGATGCACGTGGGTGGGCGCACCACCGAGGGCGTGCCCGCCGCACTGATGGTGTTCGGGTGGGTCGTGGCGGCTACCGCATACGCGGTGGTCAACCAGTCGCAGGCCATGCGCATGTTGGCGGCCCGATCGATCTGGGACCTGAGAACCGCCGCTCTCTTCGCCAGCGCGGTGACGGTGATCGTCATGGGCTTCAACATCACCCTCGGAGTGCTCGGGCATGGCGTCTTCCCGGACCTCGAATCGGGGGACGCCCTCTATCCGATGCTGCTGCAGCGCTACCTCGGACCGGGCCTCCTTGGCCTGGTCCTGGCCGGGCTCCTGGCGGGAGCCCTCTCCACCTACGACTCGATAGGCTCCGCCCTGGCGGCGGTCCTGACCCGCGACGTCTACGCCCGCTTCCTGGTCAGGACAGGCGACGACCGCCACTACCTCCGCGTCTCCCGCATCCTGACGGTGTGCGTGATCCTGATCTCCTTCGGCTACGTCCCGTTCCTCGGGGAAGGGATGATCAGCTTCTACCTGCGGCTGACGAGCGTCGCCGTGATCCCCCTTTTCATGGTCTACGTGATGGGAACGCTCACCCGCGTCCATCGCCGGTCGGGTGCCGTGGGCCTCGTTGCCGGGATCGGCTACGGCCTGAGCTCTCTGCTCGGCGAGCGGTTCGGCTGGCCCCTGCCGCCCGTGTGGACGAACGGCTGGTGGGCGTACGTCTGGAGCATTGCCGTCACGAGCGGCGCGATGCTCGCCGTAACCGCGTTCCTCGGATGGGAGCCGCGTGAACGGATCGGCGCGCTCCTCTATTCAGGCTCGCGGACCGCTCTTCGGCCCGAGGCCGTGCCCGAGCTGAGCGCCACGTCGGGCACGTGGTTGGATGCGACCCGGCGCGACGCGTCGTCCCTTGCCGTGGAGGAAACGACCGAGCGGCCCTGGTACGCCCGGAGCGGCCTGTGGGCGCTCCTCTTCATGCTCGTCGTGGCGTACCTGAACCTGGTCCTGCTCTGGTAAGGCCTTTCGAGCCTTGCCTCTCTCCGACTGCTTATCCGATACGAGGTCAGGGTCGGGTCGGCTTGGTGATGGGCTTGGAAGTGTCGCGTCTGGCTCGCAGCTCCAGTGACTGGCACCGATTGCTAGAGATCTGCGCATTGGCCGATACGCTGACTTCAATGATTTTCAAAAGTCGACTGTGGTGGGGCCTGTATTTGAATCACAATGGCTTCGGCTGAAGTGTTGTTCAGGACCTGCAAGCTGTTTGGACCAGAAACAAACACGGTGTCTCTTTCCCTTGCCTCGGCGAGCCCCTCCTTCGAGTTGACGGAGAGAGCACCCTTCCACACAAAAAGGAGTTCCTCGCCACGTTTTCCGACGTCCGTTGAGAATTTCTCGCCGGGCTTCAACTTGCGATGGGCAACCGCGACTCCTTTTGAACCCATTCCTGGATGAACAAAGAAACCGCTGCTGTTGGCAAAATCTAGAATCTTGACTGCTCCTGGAGTAATCGAACCTTTCGGCGGGCTGCTTCCGGACCGCGACGAGTCTCGTAATCCCGTGTAGAGAACCGGATCCGGCGGGACCTGAAAGCTGATCAAAATCGCTGTACTTTCTCCCATCGTAATGGTGCCATGAATTTGGCCCGAAGGTACGAAGGCTGCCTGACCAGTCAAAAGGGGCCTCCGCGAATCGCCCTGACGTACGTCCACCTGGCCTTGCAGGACGAGAAACGTGTCGTCGGAAGAATCGTGCACATGCTGTGGAAATTCGTGCCCCGGTTCCGAGACAGAATAGTTGAGTGTGAGCTTCCCAGCTCCCATCTCAGGGTACACGATGCGCCGAGAATCCGTTTTCCCCATCTGAAACGGAATACCATCGGAAAGCTCGAGAACCCGAACGGATGACGTTGATCCCGTTGCTCCTGTCTTAAACTGATCTGCAGTGTGATTGGGGGCTTCGGCGGCCGTATGTGGCTGCTCCGCGGCAGGGGCGCAGGCGGAACCAGTAAGCCCAAGAAACAGAAGGAATGCTCTCAGCAGGTCGCTTTTCATGGAATTGCTCCTCCTGTTCGGACTTTAAGACCAAGCGGAATTTCCGCTTGGGACATCCGACTCGGGCAGGGTACACCACCGACCCTCCTGAAACACAACCAACCGTAGTGCCTTCTTTTCGACACAGCTCGGTAATCGGGACCTCGCCTCGACTCTCCAGGACCACGCCTTGCCATCTATGTGCGCATGGCACTCACCAGCGCAAAAAAGCTGGCTAGCAGCCTGTGCTGCCGTTGGGAAGGTCGCCCCTTTTGAAACCAGGCAACCCCTAAGAAGAAAGGGGTCCCAATGAGAAGAATCCCGTGATAGACACGTCCCCCACTACCTGCCATTTGACTGACTTACTCCCAGGTGGAACGCTATGCGCCTGATGGACCTCAAAAGAAAGGACCTCTTAAGGGGTTTCGGCGCGGCCGGCTGCCTACTGGCAACGGCCTTCTGCAGTCTCTCGACCGAACCGGAACGCGACTACGCAGCCGTTGATGAAGGCCTGAAAGTCGTACTCATCGATTCGGATCCACGAGAGTCTTTTTTGGGACTTCAGCTCGATTCTGCCGGTCGGCTGTTTGTTGGGGGCCGTGAGGCCCTGTTCGTGTACGAGCCGGACGAGAAGGGGGGCTACCAGGCGCGCCAAGAGCTGTATCGATTTCCCGATCACACCTGGATCTATAATATTGCCATTCGTGGCAATGATCTCTACCTTCTGACGGTCAGTGCCTTGTATCTCGTCAAAGACGGTGTCACGAAGCGTGAAGGTCTCCAGGCACAGCGTCTGGTATGGGGCATTCCGCTTGGACACGTGCATCAGGGTTTTCACGGCATGGCGATTGGCCCGGAGGGAGACATCTACTTCGCCTCGGGTGATCCACTCTGGTACTACGGCGATTTTACCCGACCAGACCATTGGGGACACTGGACCTATTTTTTTCAGCCTGAAGGATCGAGCCGTCCTTTCACTGGTGTGGGTGGGGTCATGCGTTGTCGGCCCGACGGCTCTCGCTTACAGGTCGTCTCACGCGGACAGCGCAATAGCTGCGGACTCACGTTTGACAATCAATGGAATCTTTTTTCCAACGACAACGATCACGAAGGCATGCCCGCGGAGTTTGTTCCGGGGCGCCTTCTTCACGTTACTCCCCAGGGCTATTTCAGCTGGCCTCGTGGTTGGCTGCTGGACAAGGATTCACAACGCGCCGACCTCCTGGAAACAATGAATTCCAACCTAGGACGTTTCGTCCCTGTGGGGCAGACGTACTACGATGAGACGTTCTTGCCGCAGAAGTACCGCAAGAATCTCTTCGTTGCCCGCTGGGGAACGGGATCCATCCCGCGTTACCCTCTGGTTACACATGGAGCGACCTTCAAAGTGACCGAGGTCCCGTTTCTGGTTGGCCGCGATCATGCCCGTCCCGTTGGGGTGGCGGTGGGCCGAGGCGGGCGCCTCTTTGCCACCATCTCGTATATGGTCCACAACGAGACGTCACCAGAGTATCCGAGTGATCTCGTCATGATCACACGGGCCGATGATCCGCCGACGCATCCGTTTGATGCCTATGAGGCTACACATGCCTCCCCTGAAAAGCTCTGGTTCGAATTGTCCAACGCTTCCTGGTGGCGTCGCTACCGTGCACATACTGAGATCCTACGGCGCGGTGGCAAGCTGTTGGATGAGGCTGTACAAAGACTCAAAGGGACTGGGAATGATGATCCGGCACGAGGACATCTGGTGTGGTTGGCGGGGGCGAACCGCAGCGAGCAGGCAGCGGAAGCGCTTGCCCAGCTTACCAGGCATCAGGACGACAAGTTGCGGCTCCAGGCTGTTCGCGCTCTGAGCGAATACCGGCAGCTTGGGGCCCCTCGGGGACTGTTCATTGAACTCCTCTCCGACCAGCACCCCCAGGTGCGCCATGCCGCACTGTTAGCTCTATTCGATCAAGAAGGAGCAGTGCCGAAGCAGGTTATCGACGGTCCCGCTCGCAGCCGGGATACTTACCTGCGCCAGGCCGCCGTGCTTCTACTGGCAAAGAAAACCTCCTTGGCCCAGCTGCACCAATTGTGCCAATCGAGGGACCAGCTCACGCGTCTGGCTGGAGTCCTCGCAGCCGGATTTCGCCTGACTTTGCCGCCTGCCACAGAGCCCATCCCTGAGCATTTACCGCTGGACGTCAGTCGTCAGGAACAATATGTGGTGCAGTTCGCCGATGCGAAGGAAGATCTGCGGGATTATGGAAGAGTAGGCAATTTTACCGTGGCCGAGCATTGGAAGGTGGCTCCACATACGCGCGAGCAGGAGAGTCTGTTCGCCCTACTGAAGGCAAGGCTTGACGACGAAGATGAGCAGATCCGCCTGCAGGCTGCGCATTTCCTCTTCCTGCTCAACGATCTACGCAGCGAGGAAAAGGTGGCCAGAGTGTATCGGGTGAGTGAAGAGCACCGCTTGACCGCTTCGGGAATAAGAAAACAGGTGGACGAAGTGTGGCTCGTTGGGCCGCATCCTGATGGTTCGAACGGATTTCAGGAAAAACACTTGCCGGAGCTGGGACCTGTCGACCTCACCGCACGTTATCCAGTGGGTGATCGCGAACTGACCTGGAGGCGTGTCCGGCGTAGTGGGCGCCTATTCAACCTGCGGGAAGAATTTGGACCGTGTGATCAATCTTCCTTTTATGCCTACTTGCGACTCGAGAGTTCGAGAAGGCAGCCGGCGATGCTTCTCTTAGGTTCCGACGACGGCGTCAAGGTTTGGCAAAATGGAGAAGTCGTTTGGGAGAATCCCGTCGATCGGGCTGCACTCCCTTATCAGGATGTGGTCATGCTGGAGCTTCAGGCCGGCAGCAACGACATGCTAGTGCGAGTCAGGAACAGCCATGGCGCATGCGGTCTCTATCTGGATTACCGAACCTTCCGTGATGTGGCGGTTGCCCTGCCGGAGGCGCTCGGCTCCGCCACATTGGCCAAGCGGCTGCGCGAGGCCGGTCAAAGTGAGGAAAGCATCCCGGCGTCCTTCGCAGAAATCCAATGGAACCAGGAGTCCACGCGTGGCGATGTCCCTCAAGGGAGGCAGCTCTTCGAATCGCTGGGCTGTGTCAAATGTCACGCCATTCGTGCCAGCGACGAGGGACGAGGCGGACCCTCTTTGTCCGACTCACGAAAACGCCTCACGGTACCTTACCTAGTCGAGTCAATTCTCCTTCCCAGCAAAAGCGTTTCTCCTATCTTTCGTGAGACCGTGTTGGAGACCGTGGATGGACAAAGTTACAACGGTCTTGTGGTAGGGGAAACGGCCCAGAAGATTGACCTTCTTCTCGGTGATGCCTCTCGACTGAGTGTTGAAAAAGAGCGAATCAGGAATCGTCGATTCCTCGACGGCTCGCCCATGCCCCATGGCCTGGTGACGTCACCGGACGAACTGCGAGATCTGTTGACCTACATCCTGGTCGGGGATCTCGACGAGGGGGCGAAAATTGAGGCAGGGAACAGGTAGGGTTAGCCGGAGGAGTACTCAGACGAGCAGCGGAGATTCCAGGGTATTCCGAGCATAACCCAATCGCCTGCCGGTCGACTTTGGGCCTTGGGCGAACTGGTACACAGGCGTCCCGGGGGAAGATCACCTGAACCATGTCCCCCTGGTCAGAAACGACGACGGTGACGAGACCTGGACCAAACCGCTCTTGGTCTACGCGATCTCCCTCCATGTTGTTTCCTCCATCTCTTGGTTCATAGAGCAGCGAGGGTTGTGAGAGACAAATCACGAACTGCGGCGCGGCACCTTGGCTTTGGCGAATAGCGGTGCAATGTTCGTGTAGCACTTCTTGGCCGCAGCGATCGGGTCGTAGCCGGGCCTGTTCCAAACCTGGCCGCTGACTTCGCAGCAGATATCGCCGCGATAACCGCCCGCATAGAAGCGCTTGAACAGTTCGACAAAGTCGAAATTGCCACTATCGCCGGGCAACACGAACTTGAAACCCTTGTCCGTCTTGACCGTATCCTTGATGGCGATATGAGCCGTGTAAGGCAGTGCCGTTTTGATCGTCTCGGCGAGCGGCATGTCGCGGAACGCGTAGTGGCTATAGTCGTAGACCATCCGAATCCAGATCGTGTTGTTCAACTGCCCGATCAGCCATGCCGTCTCGGACGGCCGCGACATCGCGCCGCCTCGATGAGGTTTGATCGCGATGACAGTGTTCGTCTCTTCTGCGACTTTCGCCCAGTCAGCCAAACGATCTCTAAACATGTTTTTGACTTGATCCCATTCGCCGCCGCCCAGCACCGTCTGTATCAACGGCCGAGAATGTGGCGAGAGATCGTGTCCCAGTTTGGCTACGCGCTTCAGCCGATCAAGCGAAATGGCGTGGGTTTTGTCGTCGCTACTCGGATACAAATGTTCCATCAAAGCCGTGACTTCGAGGCCCGTGTCGTCGAGCAACGCTCGCAGCTGCTGGCGGCGATCGGGTGACATGCGTTCGGGGGCCGCGTCCCAATCGGAGTGGGCAGTGATTTCAATGCCGTCATAACCTACATCGGCAACCGCGCGGATCGCGTCTTCGGTTGTCATCGTCTTCATGCCGTAGGTGCCGAAACTAAAGGTGGCCCCGGTTTTGGCTTCCGCGGCGGGAAGTTGATCGCCAAATCGCGAACCGACGACAGCGCCCAACAGCGTATCGCGCGAGATGCGCAAGAAGTCGCGACGTCTTTGTTTGGTTTGCATTCCTTCGACCTGTCGTATCGCGCCCTGGGATTTGCGCGCTGTTTCCCCACCGGCACGAGTTCCCCGACGGGTCCGTCTTCTACTATCGCTCGGACAAGCCTGGGTCGCCAAGCCTCTCCCCTCGGCGACTCTGGGAGTAGGATGCCCTGCGGCGTCGACTCCACCCCGAACGCCGCAACCGCGTCCCTGGCTCCTCAGTCCAGGCTGACGAGGTACTCCGAGATGGCCTGGACTTCGCTTTCGGGGAGAAGCGCCAGATTCATCTGGATAGCGGCCATCCCTCCGCTCGAGAGCGCGTCGTAGCCGAAGGTCTCACCATACTGAAGAGCCAGCGTCAGGTCCGCAGCATCCGAATACTTCTCGCGCGCCACGAGCCCCCTGAGGCTCGGGACGTCAACGTCCTCTGCCGGATGCCGGCCGCCGGCGAGGTGTCTGCTCTCGTCGGGGATCATCAGCCAATTGCGCGGTGTGTGGCACTCCCCGCAGTGGCCCGGCCCGCTGGTCAGGTAGGCGCCTCTGTTCCAGGACTCGCTCTTCCCCGGGTCGGGCTCGAAGCGACGGTGGTCGAGGGCGAGCCTCTTCCAGAGCCCGACGCCCCGGCGGGCGAGAGCGGGCATCGGCACTTCCGCCTCGCGCTGCGGTGCGCGCACAGCGGGCAGGCTCTCGAGGTAGGCGTGGAGGTCCAGGACGTCCTCGAGCGGCATGATGCGGTACGAGGGGTAGGGAAAGGCGGGGAAGTAGTGCGTTCCGTCGGGTGAGAGCCCCTGGGTCACGGCATTGACGAAGTCGATCTGGCTCCAGGTGCCGAGGCCCGTCTCGGGATCCGGGGTGAGGTTGCCGGCGTAGAAGACGCCGATCGGGGTCTCGAATGGCGAGGTGCCCGTGGGCAGGCCCTCCTTGGCCCCCGGGGTGTCGTCCGCGGCCTTGTGACACTCGCCGCAGCTGCCGACGTTGAACAGAACTTCTCCCCGCGCCGCGTCCGGCGCGTGATCCGGGAGGGCCGTCGCGTCGAGAGGACGGGCCCGGGTCAGGAGCAGGAAGGTCGTGGCGCCGACCGCCGCGAGGACGACCAGCGCCCCAGCCACCCGCCGGGTCCTCGTCAATGCTTCGGGCGACGGTAGTCCGTGTGGCAGCTCTTGCAGGCGTTTCCGAGCTTGCCCATTGCAGGACGGAAAGCCGACTCCTCCGTCACCGACATCATGGCCTCGGCCGCGACCTGAGCCTTCTCGAGCTTCAGGACGAAATCGGCATGGTTCGACCAGATCTCGGGCATGGCCCACGTCTCGACGTCACCCTTGTCGCTGCCCTCGGGAAACAGGCGCGAGGCCTCCCGCAGGTGGTCTTTCATGCTCGCCGCGCTTTTCTGCACCACCTCGGCGTCGAACGGGACCTCCCCCTTGGCGATGGCGGCGAGGTTCTTCATGCCGTCATAGACGCCCTCCATCGCCTCCTGCCGCTCGCTGATGACGTCCGCTGCCGAGGCGGTGACGCCCACGGCTGCCAGCACCAGGGCGACGACGGCGATGGCGATGGCCTGCTTCGTGTTCTTGATCACTGGTCTTCCTCCCGAGCTCTTGGGTGAGTCACCACAACCTCGGGAGCGACGCCCCAGGCGCACGGTGACGGCTTGTCGCAATTCTAGACGAAGTCGTCTCGCCCTGGCACAGGCCCGGACTCTCTCGTCAGGAGGCCGGAGGGTCGGACCGACGGACACGGCCGAGGAGCGAGCGAAGAACCCTCACATCGAGGGCCCAGGCGGCGGCGAGGTAGGCGCCCCCCCCGGCGAGGGCCGCGGTCCCCAGCAGCACCCAGTTGAAGAGGCTCGCCGGGCCGCGATCCCATTCTCCCACTCCGCAGATCAAGACGGCGAGCAGGGAAGCGGGGACGGCGGCGAGCGCCATTTTCCAAACGGGCGTCGCGAGCTCCCGCAGAGCGAGCCGGGAGCCCATGGTGCGTCTCAGGATCGCGACATAGGCCAGGAGCTGCAGGCTCGTGGACAGCGACAGCGAGAGCCCCAGCCCCTTCACCCCGAGCCTCGCCGAGAGCGGGTAGCCGAGGCCGGCGGTCACGACGAGACCGATCGCGCCCACGAGCAGGAGAGAGGTTCGATCGTCCACGGCAAAGAACACCTTCTTGACGATGTTGGTGCCGGCCAGCGCCAGCATGAACGGGATGAGCATCTGCAAAGTGGCGCTCGTACGGGCTGCGGCCTCCCCGTCGAAGGCGCCGTGGCGGAAGAGGAGGCCGACGATCGCTGGGGCGAGCGCCAGCAGCAACCCGGCGGCCGGCAGCATCACGAAAGCCACGAGGTGCACCGCTTCGGAAAAGTGCGACCGGAAGTCGTCCCAGTTGCGGGCCGCCGCGTCACGGGAGATGGTCGGTAGCAGCGCGCTGCCGACGCCGACCGCCACGGCGCCCTGGGCCAGGTCGACGACACGGGCGGCATACCAGTACTGCGTGACCGATCCCTCCTCGAGGAACGAGGCGATCAGACGCAGGAGCACCACGTTGGACTGGGCCACGAGGCCGATGAGGGCGACCTTGCCCATCTCGCGGAGCAATCGACGAAAGCGAGGCGTGCGCCATCCGCTCGCCAGCGGGATCACGGGACCCCAGCGCATCACGAGGGGCGGTATGCAAATCAAGACGTGCACGAGCCCCCCCACCAGCGCGCCGACGACGAGCGAGTACACGGGCTCCTGGAAGCGGTTGGCCAGGAAGAGCGCCGATGCCGCGATGCTGCCGCTCACGACGCCAGGCGCAATCTTGGGCACGAAGAAGTGGCCCTTGTAGTTGAGTAGCGCTTCGCAATACGACACCAGGCTCACGGAAGCGACGAAGGGGAAGAGCCATCGAGTGAGCGTCACGGTCAGCTCGAACTTGGCCGGATCCCTGGTGAAGCCCCAGGCGAAGACTCTCACGAGCCACGGGGCGGCCAGGATGCCTCCGACACAGACCACCGCACAGGCGAGGACCAGCGCCGCGAGGGCCGCCCCGGCCAGGCGACGTGCCCCCGCCGGACCCTCCGCCTCCTCCGCCTGCCCCACGGCCGGAATCAGGGCGCCAGTGAGGCCCTCGTCGGCCACGAATCGACGGAAGACGCTCGGCACCGTCCAGGCGAGCCAGAAGGCGTCGGACGCCCGCCCCGCTCCGAAGACGTGGCTCAGAACCACGTCGCGTACGGCACCCATCACGCGGGAGAGGCCGGTGCCCGCGGCGGACACGACGGAGGCGCGGAGGATCGGGCTGTGCCTCTCGGAGCTCATCAGACGGCCTACGAGGATCTGGCCCCGCAAGACAATGTCATTCTGAGGAGCTCGCCCCAGGATGGAGCTCCTGCTAGGGACATATCCGTCATGCTGAGGAGCTTCGACTCTGGGCATGCGACGAAGCATCTCCCGATAGCGGTATTGGGAGATGCTTCGGGCCCGCCCAACGAATGGAAGCTCTCAGAATGACGGTCCTTGCTTCCTGTAGCCTGCGACGCCGGACGCCGCGTCAGAAGGCCACCTGTAGGCGCATCTGGAGGATTCCGACCGGGTTGGAGCCCTTGAGGTTCGCCAAGATGCCGTTGAACATCAGCTTGATGTGGTACGTCGGATACCAGTTGAGCCCCACCGTCCAGTCCGCGAGGACGCCCCCGTCGACCGGGCCATCCGAGAGGTCGATCCGTGAGTACCGAAACCCCAGCTCCATCGCCCCGCCCCCACCCTGCCGGATGTTTCGTTTCGGGTAGGGTCGAGTGAACGTCCCGCGGTCGGTGCGGTAGTCCATCTTCTCTCCGGTAGAGTACCATCGGTCGGATATCCTTCCCGGATGAGCGATCCCGCCGAGCCTTCCAGGGACAGCCGTTTCTTCGGTCACCCGCGCGGCCTGGCCGTCCTCTTCTTCACCGAGATGTGGGAGCGGTTCAGCTACTACGGCATGCGGGCCCTGCTCATCCTCTACCTCACCGCCGCGGTGAGCGATGGGGGCCTGGGTTTCAACGTCGGAGCCGCCGGGTCGATCTACGCCCTCTACACATCGATGGTGTACCTGTTCGGTCTTCCCGGGGGCTGGATCGCCGACCACCTGATCGGGCAGCGCCGCGCCGTGCTCGCCGGCGGCGTCCTGATCGCGGCCGGCCACTTCAGCATGGCCCTGCCCAGCACCGTGGCGTTCTTTGCGGGGCTGGGGCTGGTGGTCGTCGGCACCGGTCTCCTGAAGCCCAACATCAGCGTCATCGTCGGCCAGCTCTACTCTCAGAACGACGAGCGCCGGGACGCGGGCTTCTCCCTCTTCTACATGGGCATCAACATCGGTGCCCTCCTCGGTCCGCTGGTGTGCAGCTTCCTGGGAGAGAAGGTCGACTGGCATCTGGGCTTCGGCGTCTCCGGCGTCGGCATGGTCCTCGGGCTGATTCTCTATCTCTGGGGTGGAAGCACTCTGGGCGACGCCGGGATGAGCCCTTCGCGCCTCGACACGCCCGAGGCCGCCGCCGCCCTCAAGCGCCAGGTCTGGGGCGCCCTCGGCGCCGTCGTGGCCGCCTCCGCCGTGGCGATCGGCCTCGTCTCCGTCGGTGTCATTCAATTGACCGCCGAGGGTCTGTCGAATGCCTTCGGCGTCCTGCTTCTCGCCCTCACGGTCGCCCTCTTCGGCTGGCTCTTTCTCGCGGGCGAATGGACCCCGGTGGAGCGCGGGAGGCTGTGGGCCATCGTCGCGCTCTTCATCGCATCGGCGCTTTTCTGGGGCGCCTACGAGCAGGCGGGCTCGTCGCTGAACCTCTTCGCCGAACGCGACACCAATCGTGAGGTGGCGAGCATGGGGGCGTTCCCGGCGGGGTGGTTCCAGCAGGTGCCCGCCTTCTTCGTCATCCTACTTGCGCCGACGTTCGCCTGGCTCTGGATACGGATGGGGAGCCGGCAGCCCTCCAGCCCGACAAAGTTCGCCATTGGTCTCGTGTTCGTCGGGCTGGGCTTCGTTGTGATGGTCGGGGCCTCCATGGCCTCGGCCGGCGGCATGAGGGTCTCGCCCATGTGGCTGGTCGCCACCTACTTCCTGCACGTCGTGGGCGAGATGTGTGTCTCCCCGGTGGGGCTCAGCACGGTCTCCAAGCTGGCGCCCCAGCGGGTCAGCAGCCTGATGATGGGCGTCTGGTTCCTGGCGACAGCCGTCGGCAACTACCTGGGCGGGCGGACCGCAGGTCTCTACGAGACACTGGAGCTGCCCACCCTCTTCGGCTTCGTTGCCGCCACCACCATCGTCGCCGGTGTCGTGCTCGCGCTTCTCGTCCCTCGGGTCAGGACCCTCATGGGCGGGGTGCACTGATTCCCAGGGCCCGTCAGAGCTCCGGAACCGGCTCGTTCGGACCGATCTCTTGGTCCTCCCAGGTCGCCACGCCGCCCTCGTACGTCAGGATCCGGTGCTTGCTTCCCGGGGCCGGCGTCGCGCTCGACGGCGGCAGCCACCCCCGGTGCGTCTCGAGGACCCCGGCCATCCCCGGGTCGCCCGCGAGGTTGTGCCACTCGTTGGGGTCCTGACGCATGTCGTAGAGCTCCTCGGAGCCGTCCGCATAGCGGATGTACCGCCAGTCCTCCGACCGGACGCCGTGGTTGTCGTGGTTGTGGGTCGTGATGGCGGGCCGGTCCCGCGGGGTGTCGGCGTCCTGGAGTTGCGGGACCAGGCTCTGCCCTTCGAGGCCGTCCCTAGCGGGAAGCCCCGCCAGCTCCACGAGCGTCGGGTAGATGTCGAGAAGCTCCACCGGGCGGCGGCACTGCGCACCGGAAGCGATGCCGGGCCCGGCGAAAACGAGAGGAACCCGCGTCGAGCGATCCCAGAGGGTGTTCTTGCCGGAGATCAGCTTCTCGCCCAGGTGGTACCCGTGGTCGGACCAGAGGACGACGATCGTGTCGTCCGCTCGCCCGCTCGCCCCGAGCGCGTCCAGGACGCGGCCGACCTGGCTGTCGACGAAGGAAGTGGCCGCCAGGTATGAGCGGACGATGTTCTTCCACTCACCCGCCTCCTCGAGGAACCGCAGGCGCGGCTCGGGCAGCGTCCAGTTCAGGTACCAGGAGAAGCGCGGCGTGTCGGCCCGGTCGTCCCTGAGCATCGGGGGCAGGACGATGGACTCTTCCGGGTACATGTCGTACCACTTCTGCGTCACGTAGAGCGGCACGTGAGGCAGGAAGAAGCCGACCGAGAGGAAGAAGGGCTCCTCCGGGAGAGCGCGGAGCTGCTCCACCGCCCAGTCCGCCACGATCCAGTCGCCCTTGTCTTCGTCCCTGTGGGGGAACGTTCCCCAGTCCATGAGGGGATGCGGCGACGGCGTATCGACGAGCTTCTCGTCCGGTTTCGAGCCCACTCCGGCAGGCGGCCCGATCACCTGGAACTCGTCGTCTTCCTCCTGGCGTCCGTAGCCGCCGTGATAGATTTTGCCCGTCGAGTACGTGCGGTAGCCGTGCCGGGCCAGGTACTGCGGGAGAGAGACAACGTCCTTCCACTCCTCGAGGTCCCGGAACCAGGGCGAGAGTCCGTAAACACCCGTCGTCGAGGGACGCAGGCTCGTCATGACGCTCGTGCGGGACGGATTGCACAAAGGCGACTGGGCGTGGGCGTTCGTGAAGAGCGTTCCCCGCCGAGCGAGCCCGTCGATGTGCGGGGTCCGGGCCTGAGGGTGGCCACCGAGGGCCCCGATCCAGTCGTTCTGATCGTCGATCGCGATGAACAGTACGTTCGGTCTCGCCGGGTTGGGCCTTTCCGAGGCCGTGCTGCAGGAGAGCGCTGCGGCGGCGAGAGCGGCGAGGAGGGGGTGGCGCATGAGGGTGCCAGTATAGATTGACCTCGCGACGTCGCTCCATCCGGAAATCGCAGTCCCTTTCCTGGCCCGGCCCTTCGTGACTGCTGATAGCATTCCTTGCGACCCGGCCATTCGGTCGGCCTCGACCGCCGCGGTCCGGAGCGCACTCACCACGCCGAACTCCAGGGGAGCAGGAGGGTGACATGCTGGAGCTCAAGAAGGGCATCGACGTCCTGGCGGATAGCGGCGGTGTCACGACCATCGAGGACGCCCGCTCCCTCTTCGAGCAGCGAATGGACGCCGAGAGCCTCGCGAAGATCGGCAAGATCAAGAACGAGGACGCCCTGCTGAAGATCGCCAACGCCATCGCGATGCTCGAGCCGGCACGGGCCTGGGTGAACTCGGGCTCGGAAGCCGACGTGGCCTTCATTCGGAAGCTGAGCATCGAGAAGGGCGAGGAGGCTTCGCTCGCGATCAAGGACCACACGATTCATTTCGATCTTCCGAAGGAGCAGGGCCGCATCGTCGACCGGACCTTCTACATCGTCAACGAGGACGAGGAGATCTCGGTTTTCGCGAAGAAGACCCTCCGGGCCGAGGCCAACGAATACGTAAAGAAGTGGATGCGCGGCCTCGCCCGGGGCAAGACGCTGCTGATCGGCTTCTACAACCGCGGTCCGGCGGGCGCTCCGGCCACGATCCCCGCCCTGGAGATCTCCACGTCGACCTACGTGATGCACAGCGCCACGATCCTCTATCGAAACTCGTACGACACGTTCGACGACGAGACCGAACGAACCGGCGTCTTCTTCACCAACGTACACGCGGAGGGCGAGAACCGGCCCGAGGATCTTCCGAACGCTCGAGTGTTCATGGATCGCAGCTGGCTCACCACGTTCAGCGTGTTCTGCACCTACGCGGGGAACACGCTGCTGATGAAGAAGGGCAATCACCGCTTTGCGGTGGACCTGGCGACGTACTTCCAACAGGGACAGCAGCTCTCCGAGCACATGTTCATCACCGGGCTGACGGGGCCGGATGGCCGGAGAACCTATTTCGCAGGTGCCGCGCCCAGCGGGTGCGGCAAGACGACGACCGCCATGGTCGGCACCGACTTCGTCGGCGACGACCTCGCCCAGATGTGGATCGCCGCGGACGGTACCCTACGTGCGGTCAATCCCGAGAAGGGGATTTTCGGCATCGTCGCCGACGTCAACCGCGAGGGCGATCCGTACCTCATGAAGTGCCTGCGAGAGCCGGGCACGGAGGTCATCTTCTCCAACGTCCTCGTCGACGGCGACAAGGTGCCCCACTGGGTGGGAAACGGCGAGGAGGCTCCGAAGAAGGGCGTCAACTTCCAGGGGGAGTGGTTCGAGGGAAAGACGGACGACGAGGGCAAGCCCGTTCCCATCTCTCATCCCAATGCCCGTGCAACCCTCGCCAACGACGCCATCGAAAACTACAACGAGACCGTGGCCGAGGACCCCAGCGGCGCGCACATCAAGGTGATCACCTACAGCGGGCGCGACAGCGACACGATGCCACCGATATGGGTGGCGAAGAGCCCGGACCACGGTGTCGTGATCGGCGCATCGATCGTCTCTGCGGCGACGGCCACCGAGGTCGGCGCGTCGGGCGTCAAGCGGCAGCCCTGGGCGAACGCGCCCTTCATCCCCGGCGCCCTCGCCGACTACATGCACGCGCAGTTCGAGCTGTTCAACTCCGAGAAGCTCGGGGACAAGCCCGTCATGGCGGGCCTCAACTACTTTCTGACCCAGGGCGCCCGCGGGGGCGAGGGCAAGGCGCTGCTGGGCGAGAAGCGGGACGTGAAGGTCTGGTTAGGCTGGCTCGAGAGACGCGCTCACGACGACGTGGAGGCCATCGAGACGCCGATCGGCTACCTCCCGAAGTACGACGACCTGAAGCCGCTCTTTGGGGAGATCGGTAAGGAGTACCCACAGGAGCTCTACGACAAGCAGTTCTCTCTGTACGTCGACAACATCCTGGCCCGCATCGACCTCCAGAAGGATGCATACGGCAAAGAGACGGACATCCCGCCGCGGCTGTTCGAGGTGTACGCAGAACAGCGCCAGGCGCTACTGGAACTCAAGGAGAAGTGCGGATCCGTCGCCACACCCGACCAGCTCGCCGGGGTCGCTGCGTAGCACTCTGCCCCGACGCGATCAGGTCGCGGGAAGCCCGATTGCAGCCAGCGGTTCGACGAAGGCCGGGTCGGAGTGGAGGCGCCGGAAAGCCGACCGCATCCCGATCCAGAAGAGCTCGGGCGAGCGCTCGCGCCTGGCCTCCTCGAGCCACGACAGCGCTTCGGCGATCTCTCCCAGGCCGGCGCTCACCTCGGCGATGAGCACCGCCGAGACGTACTTCTCCTGGCGCCGCTCCTTCAGCTCGTGGAGGATCTGACGCGCGCGATCTGTATCGCCGGCCTCCGCCCAGGCGTGACCGAGCCCGGCTCGGAACTCCGCCGACCCCGGCGACAGGCGGCTCGCGTTGCCAAGGGCGGCGAGGGCGTCGTCGACCTGGGACATCTGCAGGTACGTCTGGCCCAGGAAGAAATGGGCCATCGCGAAGCTCGAGTCCGCGTCGAGCGTTCTCTCGAACTCGGCCACCGCATCGACCAGGTTGCCCGCGTAGCAGTGGACCAGGCCCAGACTCGCCTGGATGGCGGGTGAGAGGGGATCGGACTCCTGGGCCAGCCGGATCTCTCGCTCGGCGTCCGCGAAGCGCCTCATGGGGACGAGCCAGTTGACGGCGTACCAGTGGTGGGCCGTCGGGTACTTCGGGTCGTGCTCCATCGCCAGCTCGAAGTGCCGCTCGGACTCGCTCCACGACCAGTCGTAGACCGCCTTGACGCAGGCGAGCGCCGTGTGGACGGCAGCCAGGGTGGCGTCGGATTGGCCGGGCAGCGAGAGGTCGACCGCGTCTTCGAGGGCCTGGGTCGCCGCGGCTTTCGCCTTGGGCATCACCTCGGACGGAGGGCGGATGCCGTAGATGCCCAGGAGCAGGTAGGAGTCGGCCAGACCCGCGTGGGCTCGCGAGTAGGTCGGGTCGCGGTCGATCGCCTGCTTGAAGAAGTCCAGGCTCTTGATCAGGCCCTCCTCGGTCCTCTCGTTCCACTGGTGGCGCCCCTTCAGGTAGAGGCGGTAGGCCTCGGGGGCCGCGGTGGCGGGCTGGACGAGGGGGACGCGAGACCTCTCGACGACCGTGATCCGAAGCGCCGCCAGAACACTGGCCGTGATCTCGTCCTGAACGGCGAAGATGTCCTGCATCTCGCGCTGCTACTGAGAGGACCAGAGCTGGTAGCCGTCCGACACGTTCGTGAGATGGGCCCCGATCCGCATGCGATCACCGGACTTGCGGACGCTCCCTTCCACCAGCGTCCCCACGCCGAGGCGCTGCCCGATGCTCCGCACGTCCTCCGCCTTGCCCTTGAACTGAAAGGACGAGGTCCTCGACACGACTCGCAGCTCCGGGACCTGCGTCAGGGCGTTGATCAGCTCTTCCGCCATCCCGTCGCAGAAGTACTCCTGGTCTTTCTGCGGGCTCATGTCGAGGAACGGGAGCACGGCGACCGAGGGCCGCCCCGCTGGCCGGGGGGCCATTGCGATCCCGACCCCCGGACCCACTTCGCCCGGAGTGCTCCCCCTGGAGCTCTGCAGGGCCCGGGCCAGCTCAGCGGTGTCGGCGAAGCGGGCTTCCGGGACCTTGGCCAGACACGTGGTGATGACGCTTTGGAGGCTCGCCGGGACGTCGGGATTCAGCCGGGCGATGGGCTCGGGGTCTTCGAACATGATGGCGGCCAGGGTGCCGGCGACGGAGTCGCGGCGGAAGGCGCGCTGGCCCGTGGCCATCTCGAAGAGAATCAGGCCCAGGGTGAACTGGTCCGATCGGTGATCGACCGACGGTGTCCGGGCCTGCTCGGGCGACATGTACTGCACCGTGCCCATGAGCCCGCCTACTCTGGTCTGTGTGGCCGTGGCGTCATCCGTGACGCGCGAGACGTCCGGTGCCAGCCGCGCCAGACCGAAGTCCAGTATCTTGACCAGCCCGTCGGTGGTGATCATCAGGTTCTCGGGCTTCAGGTCCCGATGGACGATGCCGCCCGCATGGGCCTTGGCCAGACCGGTCACCATCTGGATGGCGAAGTCGAGGAGGCGCGGGACCGGAATCGGGCCGGACTCGAGCACCGCTCGGAGGGTCTGACCCTCCACGAACTCCATGGCGATGTAGGGAAGTGCATCGACCTTGCCGATGTCGTAGATCGTGATGACGTTCGGGTGGTTGAGGGCCGAGGCGGTCCGCGCTTCCTGCTCGAACCTCTCCAGGCGGTCGGGTGTTGCCGCCGCGTCGGGCCGCAGGACCTTGATCGCGACCGGACGCTCGAGCCTCACGTCCCGCGCGCGGTAGACCTCTCCCATCCCGCCCGCGCCGAGGAGGGGCCGATCTCGTATAACGCGAAACGAGAGCCTTCGATCAGGGCCATCGGGTCCGGTCGCCGCTCGTCGAGGGGTGGGTCATGAGGGCTCGATCACCAGGTCCGTTCCTTCAACAGCTCCTGGATCTGCTCCTTCGGGACGGGAAGGGCGTCCATGTGGTCATCGAGCCACTGAGAGAAGTCCTTTTCCATCTCGTCCGTCCACCGCTGGTCGATCTGTCCGGGAGTGTAGGTCCCTTCCTTGATCCTCCGGAAGCCGAACATGTCCCGGAGCTGGACGAGCTCCGCGGTCTTGACGACCTGCTCCGCGAGCGCTGGGGGGATAAACACGACGCCCTCCCGCCTGGCCAGCACCACGTCCCCGGGCAGGACCAGCGCCTCTCCGATGCGCGTGGGCCGATTGATGCTCACGAGCATGTTGTCGTAGTTGTATGACGGGTGCCAGTCCCGAACCCAGCCGTTGAAGCCGCCGATCTTCTCCATCTGCGCGATGTCGCGCACCGAGCCGTCGAAGACGACCCCGTTCCCGGAGTTCTTGAAGATCGCCGTGCTCAGGTTGCCGCCGATGAGCGGTCCTCCCTCGTAGCTGCCGAAGGCGTTCGCCACATAGACGTCGCCCGTCTCGAGCATGTCGATGGGCCACGAGTTCCGGCCCCCGACGTGTCCCTCGCCGTGACCCTTGTTCGTCAAGGCCTCGTCCAGGTCCGGGCGCCTCGGCACGAACGTCGCCGTGAGCGCGCGGCCCACCATTGTCGCCGTGTCGTCGAGATGCACGTGCTTCCACCGGCCCTCGAACTGCCACTCGAACCCCTTGCCCCTCAGGACGGACCAGGCCTCCTCCAGGTTCACGCTCCGCATGCGCTCCAGGATGGCGTCGGGAACCTTCGGTCGGCCATCCTCGAAGCGCTCGCCCCCCCAGCCCGATGTCAGGGCGATGACCTCGTCTCGCGACGGTGTGATGGCCTGGGCGTGGACGAATGCTGGAACGGCGAAGGCCGCAAGCACGGCGATGACCACGGCACATCTCATGTTCTCCACCTCCTCATCCGAGCCGGGGAGATTCTATAACCGTTGACTCGGGTCGGGGGGGCAGTCCTTCGCCGATCCCGCCTGAAGGCAGGGCTGCAGGGTCCCCCAGGGATCGACGCTCGGAACGCTAGGCCTCACAGAGCCGATTTGTTGGTTTTTCTCCCTCGGAATACCATCCATCTGCGCGTCAACTCCGTATCAGAATCGAGTGGACACTTGGCTGAGCAGGATCGCGGTCCCATGACCGCGTTGCCAGACGGTGATCTTCTATTGTGACTCCATGCCCAGGGGGTGGAGGCTCTGGAGGTCCTCTACGATCGCTACTGCGGGTATGTCCGCGCCATCGCCCTGCGCTCGACGGGGAGCCCCGAGGAAGCCGACGAGGTCGTTCAGGACGTCTTCTGGCAGCTCTGGAAGAGCGGGATCCGCTACGATCCCGGGCGTGGACGCTTCAGCACGTGGCTCTTTGCCATTACCCGGAGCCGCTGCATCGATCGCCTCCGGTCCAGACGTCGCGACTCTTCTCTCGAGCCTCTGTCGCTGGATCTTGCTGAGTCCGGGCGGCGCAACCCGGAGGAGGACGCTGATCTTGCGGAGCGCCAGAGGGTCGTACTCGACGCGCTCCAGCAGCTTCCGGTCCCGCAACGGCAAGCTCTGGAGCTGGGTTTCTATCAAGGGATGACACACAGGGAGATAGCGGCGCGACTGGGTGAGCCGCTGGGAACGGTCAAGAGTCGAATCAAGATGGGGATGGACAAGCTCAAGCAGAGCCTCTGGAGCATGGGGAGCCCGTCGTGACGAGGCATCAGGACCTTCTGGACTCGGCGTCCCTCTACGCTCTCGAAGTGCTCGATAAGGAGGAAAGGGAGCGATTCGAGTCCCACCTCGCCTCGGGCTGCGACGAGTGCCAGACGGCTCTGCGCGAGGCCCGATCGGTGACGGACGCCCTGGTACTCGTCCTCGACCCGGTACGCCCTTCGAAGGAGGTTCGGGCGAAGCTGTTCGAGCGCGTTCGTCAGGATCGGGGCTCCTCGGAGCATGAGCGAGCCTCCAAACCCCGTTCGAGAATCTGGATTCCCCTCGCTGCCGCAGCGAGCCTGCTCGCCGCTCTCGGCCTCGGCCTTCACGCCTACTCTCTCCGCCAGAGTCTGGACGAGGAGCAGCAAGCCCGACAAGAGGTGGAGACGCGGTTCTCCGTGCTCCAAGACGCCGTCGACGCCTTGACGGCGCCGCGAACACAGACGGTCGCTCTGGCGGGCCAGGGTTCGGCCAGCGGCGCGGTGGCGAAGGCATTCATAGATCCCGACAACCGGCGCCTCTTCCTCTACGTGCACAACCTGCCGCCTCTTCCCCCCGGCAGCACGTATCAGCTGTGGCTCATCGTGGATGGAGTTCCTGTCAGTGCGGGCGTCTTCGGAGTCGAGCCCAACGGAACGGCCCGCCTCGATGGTGAGCGCATCCCTGCCCTCGAGGGCGCGATCACGGTGGCCGTGACCGTGGAGCCCGCGGGCGGCGTTCCACAGCCGACCGGTCCGATGGTCTTGCTCGGCTCCTGAATCTCTTCCCAACAGGCTGTTCGGTGGACTCACCGCGTGTCGTGTCGTTGGCTGATCCACGGCATTTGTGTTCTCCGCGCAGTCATCCAAATCGACGCCACCTCTCGTATTAGCTGCGAGACGTCAGTTCAAGCTCCAGCGATTGCCGGTAAACCAGAGGTGACCCATGCATCAGATCCAGCGATTCGTGTGCCTGATCGTTCTAATGTTGGTTGCCACAGCGCCGGGCTATTCGTCCAACCATCGCGAGGCGCCCATTACGGCCCTGGACCACAAGGCGGACATCACCGACCTTTATGCCTTCGTCAGCTACGACGAAGATCAGCCACCGGGGATGCCGCCCTCCCACGTCACGATGATCCTCTCGGTCGATCCCTTGCTCGAGCCCGCGAACGGGCCCACCTTGTTTCCGTTCGATCCTGGGGTCCTCTACGAGATCAGAATAGACAACGACCGAGACGCCAGAGCGGACGTGAGATTCCAGTTCCGATTCAAGACCGAGTTTCAGCTCCCGTCGGTCTACACGGCCGCCGCCGGCTTCACGGCCAATGGTGTGCAGGCACCGGGCGTTCCACCCCGGATCGAGGACTTCCAGAACCCTGGTCTCAACCTGCGTCAGACCTACACCGTCACGATGATCAGGGGATCCAAGAGGACTCGGCTCAAGAACAGCGACGGTTCGCCGTTTTTCGTGGTTCCAGGCAACGCCGGTCCGCGAACGATGGACTACGAGGCGCTGTTTGAGCAGGGCACCTATGGGCTGAACGACGGCTTCTCGGTCTTTGCCGGCACGACCGACGACGCGTTCTGGATTGATCTTGGTGCCGCCTTCGATACCGCCAACTTCCGAACGTTGGGAAGCGGCGTTCCCGGGGTCCTCACCGACGCCGAAGACGCGGCCGACCAGAACTTCGCCAGCGACATGGTGTCCGGCTACGCCGTGAACTCCATTGCCATCGAGGTGCCCATCGAGTGGCTGATCCGCACCGGGCGGGTGGAGAGTGCGGACGCCTCCGCGGCAACCATCGGCGTCTGGGGCACGACTTCGCGTCGCCGCGTCACGATCCGCCGTTCGCCTCGTCCAGAGAAGGACCTCGGGGGATGGCGTCAAGTGCAGCGAGTGGGCAATCCGCTCATCAACGAGCTCATCATCGGCATCGGCTCCAAGGACCGCTTCAGCATGGATCGACCCAGGAACGACGCTCGGCCACGACCGCGTTCAGGATCGCGCTCGTGATGCCACCCTGCACCACGATCTCACCGAAGCGTGACGCCGCCGCTGCGGCCTCGTCGTAGTGGAGCAGGTTGCGATCCCCGCTGATCTCGGTGAAGAGGCGGATGTCTTTCGACTCGACGAGTCGAGACCGCTCCGCGGTCTGACCAACCCAGGGAGCCCCGCGCTCCCAGACCGGCGTGCTCTCATTCGTCATTGGCGCTCCCCCTTCGCGCGGCGCGTGCTCGGCACGCCTCATTCCTCGCCTCGTCCCAGTCTACGACGAGTTCCTCGGGCGGATGTATAGTCGAAGGACCGAACGCAACACGGGACCAGTGAGGGAGGCCAGCGCGCCATGGCTACGAAGTACGACGCGATCATTGTGGGGACGGGTCAGGCCGGACCGGCTCTGGCCGGGCGGCTCGCCGGGTCGGGGATGAAGGTGGCCCTCGTCGAACGCGGCCGCTTTGGCGGGACCTGCGTCAACACCGGCTGTATCCCCACCAAGACCCTCGTCGCGAGCGCCCGGACGGCCCACCTCGCCCGTCGCGCTGCCGAGTACGGGGTGATGCTGGACGGCTCCGTCACCGTCGACATGAAGAAGGTGAAGGCCCGAAAGGACGAGCTGGCTGGCGCGTCGAATCGTGGCGTCGAGAAGTGGCTCAAGGGAATGGAGAACGCCACCGTCTACGAAGGCCACGCCCGGTTCGAGGGCCCGCGGCAGCTCCGGGTGGGAGACGACCTGCTCGAGGGTGAGCGGATCTTCATCAATGTCGGAGGGCGCGCCTTCATCCCGCCGGGCTTCGAGGGCGTGGACGTCTTGACGAACTCCGGGATGATGGATGTCGATTTCCTTCCGGAGCACCTCGTCATCGTCGGCGGAAGCTACATCGGTCTCGAGTTCGGGCAGATGTATCGCCGCTTCGGCAGCAAGGTCACGATCATCGAGAAGGGACCCCGGATCATCTATCGCGAGGACGAGGACGTCTCCCAGGCGGTCACGGAGATTCTGGAGAACGAGGGCATCAACGTCCGTCTCAACGCGGACTGCATCCGAGGAGAGGCGAGAGGGAAGGGCGTCCGACTCCAGGTCGACTGCGAGACGGGCGACAAAGAGGTCGACGGCTCCCATCTCCTGCTCGCTGTGGGACGAAAGCCCAACACCGACGATCTGGGCCTCGACAAGGCCGGGGTGGAGGTCGACGAGCGGGGCTACGTCCGGGTCGACGACGAGTTGAAGACGGACGTCGACGGGATCTGGGCTCTCGGGGATTGCAATGGCAAGGGTGCGTTCACCCACACGGCCTACAACGACTTCGAGATCGTGGCCGCCAACCTTCTGGACGACGATCCGCGCCGTGTCAGCGATCGGATCGTGACGTATGGGCTCTTCATCGATCCCGCTCTGGGGCGGGTGGGTCTCACCGAGGCCCAGGTCCGCAAGTCGGGCCGCAAGGCCCTCATGGCCACCCGCGCCATGAAGCGGATCAGCCGGGCCAAGGAGAAGGGGGAGACCCAGGGCTTCATGAAGATCCTCGTGGATGCGGAGTCGAAGCAGATCCTGGGCGCCTCGATCCTCGGGATCGAAGGCGACGAGGTGGTCCACTCCATCCTGGACGTCATGTACACCCGGCAGCCCTACACCGTCATCCAGAGGGCGGTGCACATCCACCCGACGGTCTCGGAGCTCATCCCGACGATGCTGGGCGACCTGAAGCCCCTCTGATGTCTCTGCACGCCCGGGTGCGAGACCAACGATCATGCGTGTGACACCCCTGCGGTGTGCCACCGTCGCGTGCCTCGGCCTTCTTGTTCACGGCTGCGGAGGCGACGCCCCGTCTTCGGGAACGCGGGTGTTGGCCTTCACCGCGGTGCCCGACCAGAACACCACCGAGCTCCAGGAGAAGTTCCAACCCCTGGTCGCGTTCCTGAGTCGGCGTCTCGGCGTTCCGGTGGAGTACGTTCCGGTCAGGGACTACCAGGCGTCGGTGGAGCTGTTCAAGAACGCCGACGTGATGCTGGCCTGGTTCGGCGGTCTGACCGGGGCGCAGGCGCGCCAGGCGGTGCCCGGCGCCCGTGCCATCGCTCAGGGAGAGACGGACCCGCGGTACTTCTCCTACTTCATCGCCCATGCCGACACCGGCCTGCAGCGATCCGACGAGTTTCCCAGGGACATCGGGGGGCTCAGCTTCACGTTCGGCTCGAGAAGCTCGACCTCCGGTCGTCTGATGCCGGAGTACTTCATTCGTCAGAGCACCGGTCTCTCGCCCGAGGAGTTCTTCGGCCGCACCGTCGGGTTCTCGGGCAGTCACGACAAGACGGCCGAGCTGGTCGAATCCGGGCGGTACGAGGCCGGCGTGCTGAACTACAAGGTCTACGACAGGCGTGTGGCGGAGGGGAAGACCGATCCCGACGTCGCCCGAGTGATCTGGAAGACGCCGGCTTTCGCCGACTACAGCTGGACGGCACATCCGCGCCTGGAGGGGACCTTCGGCGACGGGTTCGTCTCCCGACTGCAGGCGACGCTGGTGTCCATCGACGATCCCGCCCTGCTCTCGGCCCTTCCGAGGGTGCGATTGATCGAGGCCTCCAACGAGGACTTCGAGTCGATCCGCCAGGTCGCCGTGGAGCTCGGGATGCTCCGCTGAGCCCATGAGCTGCGGCGCCAGGAGCTTCACGTTGAAGGGCGTATCGGTCGACTACGGCCGGGGGCCCGCGCTGAAGAAGCTCGACCTGCGCATCGAGCCCGGTGAGGCTGTGGCCTTCATCGGGCCCAGCGGCGCCGGCAAAACCAGCCTGCTCAGGGTCCTATCCGGAAGTCTGAGGCCGAGCAGCGGGACCGTCGCCATCGACGGCCGGCCCCTGCACACGTTGTCGCCCGACGAGTTGCGCGAGACCCGAGCGTGCATGGGGTTCATCCATCAGCATCTCGGTCTGGTGCCCAACGTCCGCGTGGTCAAGAACGTTCTCGCCGGTCGGCTGGGGCGCCAGTCCTTCCCGGCCTCGCTCCGTGCAATGTTCTTCCCGCCGCGCAAGGACGTGCTGCAGGCCCACGAGATCCTCCAACGTGTGGGGATCGGGGACATGCTCTACGAGCGAACCGATCGGCTCTCCGGAGGCCAGCAGCAGCGGGTCGCCGTTGCCCGGGCGCTCTTCCAGGACCCCGGGGCCCTGCTGGCCGACGAGCCGGTGTCCAGCGTGGATCCCGCCCGCGCTCGGAACCTGATCGCGCTGCTCCGGAACGTCGCGAAGGAGCGCGGGCTGACGCTGTTGGCCAGTCTCCACGACGTGGCGCTGGCCCGGGAGTTCTTCCCCCGCCTGGTGGGGTTGAGGCGGGGGGCGGTTCAGTTCGATCGCTCGCCCGATCAGCTGCCGCAGCGGGTCTTCGACGAGCTCTACGATCTGGAGGCGCACGAGATGCTCGGCGACGTCGGCCACGAGGCGGGATAGGGCTCTTGGTGATCGGCCGCCGCGGGTGGGTCCTGCTGTCCATCGCCGTCGCCGGCCTCTGGGCGGGCTGGAGGATCGATCTCGATCCGAGGGACATCCTGCCCAATGCCGGGGGGATGCAGGTCGCCCGTGAGTTCTTCGCTCGTGCGCTGTCTCCCGCGCTGACCTACGAGTCGACGACGGTCGTGCCTGGCGCCTCGCCGCTGCTGGTCAAGGCCCTGGCCGCCGCGCGCCAGACGCTGATCTTCGCCGGGGCGGCGGTCAGCCTGGCGCTGCTCATTGGTCTGCCCCTGGGCTTTCTCTCGTCGACGATCTGGTGGGAGGCCGATCCGGCCGCGGCCGAGAGCCGGGCCGGGCGTCTCCTGCGCCGCACGGTGGCGCCGCTGATCTACGGGGCCTCTCGCATGCTGGCCGCGGTCATGCGCTCGATCCACGAGCTGTTGTGGGCGGTCCTGTTCCTCGCCGCCCTCGGTGCGAGCAACCTGACGGCGGTGATCGCCATCGCCATACCCTTTGGCGGGACCTTCGCCAAGGTGCTCTCGGAGCTGCTGGACGAAGCGCCGCGGGACTCCGGCGCGGCGCTTCGCGCAGCCGGAGCGTCGCGATTCCAGGCCATCCTCTTCGGCGTCCTGCCCCGGGCCCACTCGGACATGGCCGCCTACGCGTTTTACCGCTTCGAGTGTGCGCTGCGATCCTCCGCGATCCTCGGGTTCTTCGGCTATCCGACACTGGGGTACTACATCGCCGCGTCGTTCGAGAACCTGCACTATGGAGAGGTCTGGACCTACATCTACGCGATGTTCCTGCTGGTCGCCGCCGTCGACTGGTGGAGCGGCTCCTTCCGGCGGAGCTTCGCCGCATGACTCCGGCTGAGCGCGAGCTGCGGATTCGACAATTGTGGCGCGGACGCTCGCGGCGCCGGTTCGTGCGTTTCAGTACCTGGGTGCTGGCAGCGCTGACGGTCTACTGCTGGCTCGCCGGGGGCTTCCGTCTCGACCTCCTCGACGAACGGCGCATGGGCAACGTTCGGCGTTTCCTGGGAGAGCTGGTTCCCTATCCGTTGCGGGACCGGTTCGATCTGCGAACCGCGGGGGAGTGGGTGGTGGGTCTCCTCTCGGACCGGGGCCTCGAAGCGGCGGTGATCACCCTGGCCATCGCCGTAGTGGCGATCTGCCTGGCCGGTCTCGTCGGCGTGATGCTCTCGGTGCCGGCGGCGCGGAACATCACCACGCCCGAGGCTTTTCTTGAGGACGCCCGCCCGCCGAGCCGAGCCGTCCGGGCGGCCTGGGCCGGAGTCGTGTCCCTCACCCGCGTGCTGCTGATCTTCCTCCGGTCCATTCCGGAGTACGTCTGGGCGTTCCTGTTGATCTCGATGATCGGACCCACCGCCTGGCCGGCGGTGTTGGCGCTGGCCATCCACAACGCCGGAATCCTGGGCAAGCTCGGCGGCGAGGTGGTGGAGAACCTGGATGGCCGCCCGCTCGCGGCGCTGCGCGGTCTGGGCGCCACTCGCCGGCAGATCGTCGTTGCCGCGATCCACCCGGCGGCGATGTCCCGCTGCCTGCTGTTCTTCTTCTACCGGTGGGAAACCTGTGTGCGCGAGGCCACCGTGCTGGGCATGCTCGGCATCGTCTCACTGGGCTACTGGATCCAGGACGCCCGTGCGCGCAACCACTACGACACGATGATTCTTCTCGTGGGGATCGCCGTGGTCATCGTGCTGATCGGAGATCTGGTCTCCGTCGTCGCCCGCCGCGTCGTGCGCGATGCCTAGCTTGAACTAGTCCACAATGACGCGCGGGGGCCCGTCGACGACATCGCCGATCTCGGCCGCGCGGTGCCCGGCGTCGAGCAACGCCGTGAGCAGGGGCTCGGCCTTGTCCGGTGGGACGGCGAGAAACAGGCCCCCCGAGGTCTGGGGATCGAACATCAGCTCACGCTGGACCCGGTCCAGGCCCTTGCGGTCCTCGAGATGTCCCTCGACGTTGTGGCCGTTCGCTTTGGTCGAGCCCGTGGACATGCCGCCGGCCACGAGCCTGGCGAACGCTTCGTAGGTCGGGATGCGGTCGAAGTCGATGCGGATGCCGACGTCGGAAGAGCGAGCAACGTTCAGGGCGTGACCCGCCAGGCCGAACCCGGTGATGTCGGTGGCGCCGCGGACGCCGTGGTCGACGGCCAGCCTGGACGCCGAAGCGTTGAGCCGTGCCATTTCGACCAACGCCGGCTCGAGACCCGCCGCGTCGAGCTTGTCCAGCTTGAACGCGTTGATCATCACGCCGGTGCCCACCGGCTTGGTCAGGATCAGTCGCTGGCCCGGCCGCGCCGCCGCGTTGGTCATCAACCGATCGGGATCGGCCTGCCCGACGACCGCCAGGCCGAACTTGAGCTCGTCGTCCTCGACGGTGTGTCCCCCGAGGAGTGCGGTCTCCGACTCGCGCAGCGCCCTTGCACCGCCCTCGAGGATCCCGCTCACGGCGTCATGCGGGATCTTTTTTGGAAAGCAGCACAAGTTCAAGGCGAACAACGGACGGCCGCCCATGGCCCAGACATCGGAGATCGAGTTTGCCGCCGCGACACGGCCGAAACGGACCGGGTCGTCGCAGACCGGCGTGATGAAATCGACCGTGGCGATCAACGACGTCCCTTCGAAGCGGAACACACCCGCGTCGTCGCCCGTTTCCGGGCCGACCAGGATTCTCTCGTCGGCGCCGGCCAGCTCGACCAGCGGCGCGACCATCTCTCGCAGGTCCTCCGGACCTGTCTTGGCAGCTCAGCCGCCGGAGGCGGCGCAGCCGGTGAGGCGGAAGTCTTTGCGAAACCATCCCATGCCGGTCATCTCTCCTTACCTGGAATATGACACACGGGCCCGTTCGCGCAAGGCGGGCCCCATGAGTCCCTAGAGCTTCCGAGCCAGGGTCAGGCCGTCCGCGACCGAAAGCATCACCGACTCGACGCGGTCGTCGGTCAGGACGAGCTCGTTGAAGCTCCGGATCGCCTCGATGTCTTCTCCCCGCTTCTTGGGCAGGACGACATCGCCCTCCCACAGCACGTTGTCGATACCGATGAGGCCGCCGGGGCGAAGGCGTCGAACGATCTCCTCCCAGTAGACCGGATAGCCCTTCTTGTCGGCGTCGACGAAGCCAAAGTCGTAGACCGGCTCCTCGGGCAGGGAGCGCAGTGTCTCCGCCGCCGGTCCGAGCCGTAGCTCGATTCGATCGCTGACACCCGCCTTCTCCCAGTAGCGCCGCGCAATGGAGGTCCACTCCTCGCTGACGTCCATGCAAAGGAGGCGTCCGTCGGGGGGGAGACCCCGGGCAATGGCGAGGGCGGAGTACCCGGTGAACGTGCCCACCTCGATGGCCCGGCGAGCCCCGATCGCGGCGACCAGGATCCGAAGGAAGGTGGCTTGGTCCGGCGCGACCTGCATGACGGAGCTACTCCCGAGAGCCGCCGTCTCGTCGCGGAGCTCCTGGACGACGGCGTCGTCGGGCGATCGATGCGCCGCCATGTACTCGTAGAGCGTGTCGGTCAGGGCGGTGTACTTGGGGCTGGGAAGCATGCCCGAAGCATAACCCGCGCCCCGGGCCGATGGCGTCACCCCGGTCTCACACATGCGCCCGAGGCTATAATCGTCCTGCTTGGGAGGCGACGCGAGAGCGACGGACACCGGCTCGATCGGTCGGATTCTCCTCTTCTCGTCCTTCCTTCTCACCGGGGCGACGGCGCTCGTCTTCGAGGTCGTCTGGACCCGTCTGCTGCTGCTCTCGCTGGGAGCGACCGCCGTGGCGGTCGGGGCGGTCCTCGGGGCCTTCATGGGGGGAATGGCCGTCGGCGCGTTCCTCGCCGGCCGGCCTTCCGTGGCCCGTCTCGACCCGGTGCTCGTCTACGCCCTGCTGGAGGGTTGGGCGGGCGTCTACGGGCTCGCGACCCCGTTTCTCCTCCGACTGGCGGAAGACCAGGCCCCCGGCGTTCAGTTCGCGTCGGCCGTGGCGCTGCTTCTTCCGGCGACCGTCGGCATGGGCGCGTCGCTGCCGATCCTCATCCGGGCCCTCAGACGCGCAGCGTCGCCGGTCGCCGTGGATGTCGGGCGGCTCTACGCCGCCAACACCGCCGGGGCGGTCTTCGGCCCGCTGATCGCCGTCTTCTGGCTCTTCCCCCACCTGGGCCTGCTTCGGACCCTCCACGTGGCCTCGGCCATCGACGTCTTGATCTGCCTCGTGTTGATCGCCAGCCGCAGTCGTGTGTTTCCTGCATGGGAGCCGCCACTGGCGGAGAAGACTGACAAACCGTCGACGCCCCATGGCGACGGGCTCCTGCTGCTGGCCCTCTCGGTCTCCGGCGCCGTGGCCATGGTCTACGAGGTGGCGTGGACGAGGGTGTTGTCCATCGCCTTCGCCTCCTCGGTCTACGGCGTCACGATCATGCTGTCGGCCTTTCTCGCCGGCCTCGCCGGCGGATCGGCGTGGGCTTCTGCCGTCTTGCGCCGGGCCCGGCGGCCCGCGTCGTACCGGGTCGTCTCATTGCTGCTCGCCGGAACCGCCGTGGGCGCCTACATCAGCCTGCCGGTCGGGAACCTGCTCCCGGGGCTTTTCCTCGCCCTCCAACGCTCGGATGCCGGCCAGGAGACCAGCCTCTTCGCCACGCAGTTCCTCATCGCCGCCCTCCTCATGCTGCCCTCCGCACTCTGCCTGGGCGCCCTGCTGCCCGTTGCGGCCAGCGTGCCGCTGCCCGGTCGGCGCGAGGTCGGGGAGAGGATCTCGCGGCTCTACACGGCCAACCTCGTGGGATCGGCAACGGGTGCTGTCTTGGCCTCCGCAGTGTTCCTGGGAAACTACGGTGTCTCGCTCACCGTGAGGCTGGCCTCCACGGCCGCCCTCGCCGCTGCGCTCTTCCTCCTGGTCCGGACGCGCAGCCTCTCGGTGGGACGGAGCGTGGTGGCCGCCGGGAGCGTCGTGCTCGTGCTCGCCATTTCGCCTGGTGAGACGGCCGTGGCCCGGGGAATCGGCTTCTACGCGGGCCTGAACACCTACAAGGAGCTCAGTGCGGAAGAGCTCCGCGGGGTCGTCGACGCCCACCGGATGCTCTACTACCGCGACGGCCCGACGGCCACGGTGGCGGTCCATGAAGTGGGCGGCTATCGCGTGATGATGATCAACGGCAAGACCGACGCCTCCAACGGCCCCGGGGACATGCAGACACAACTCCTTCTGGCGCACCTGCCGCTCATGGCGCACGACGCCAAGCGGGTGGCGGTCGTGGGGTGGGGGAGCGGGGTGACGGCGGGGGCGGTGCTCACCTATCCGGTGGAGCAGGTCGACGCCTTCGAGATCGAGCCGGCCGTCGTCGAGGGCTCGTCACACTTCGAGGAGGTGAGCGGATCTCCTCTCGAGGACCCCCGCCTCGATCTGCACGTGGGCGACGCGCGCGCTCTTCTCCGTCGCTCGCCGGACACCTACGACGTCATCATCTCCGAGCCGTCCAACCCCTGGATCACGGGAATCGCCAACCTCTTCACGGAGGAGTACTTCCGGATCGTCGAGTCGCGACTGAGCCCCGACGGCGTCGTCTGTCAGTGGTTCCACCTGTACGGGATGTCGGAAGAGGCCACGCGCTCGCTGGTCGCCACGTTCGCAAGCGTTTTTCCCGAGCAGCTCCTCTTCAGGCTGTCCTCGGGCCGCGACATCCTCCTGCTCGGCTCCCGACAGCCGATCCGTTTCTCGCTGCCCGAGATGCGCCGCGTGTTCGAGGACACGGACCAGTCCGAGGTCCTGGGCTCCATTGGCCTCCACTATCCATCCGATCTGCTCGTCAGCCTCGCCATGGACACGGCCGGCTTCGAGGCTTTCGCCGGGGGTGCGGGCCTCAACACCGACGACAATATGCGCCTCGAGCTCTCTGCCCCTCGAACGCTCTACGTCGACCGCACCGAGGCGATCGGCGAGGCGATCGCCCGCCATCCGGCGTCGGTGATCGACCACGTCAACGGCTACCGTTCAGAGGCGGATTTCGCCCTCGATCAGGCCGCATCGCTCTTCACCGCCGGGCGCAACGAGGCGGCACTGGCCACCTGCGAGCAGGCCATCAGCCTCGAGCCCTCCTTCGCCGCATACAAGCTGCGGGGCCAGATCCTGCAGGCCCTCGGCCGAGCGGCGGATGCTCGACGGGCGTTCGAGTTCGCGCTGGCCCTGGGCGGCGACGAGGAGGAGACGGCGTTCGTGCAAGCGCTCCTGCGCACGATGTCGATGGGCACGGCCGAGCCTTGACCCCGCCTATCTGTTTTCGTCGCGGTCTGGCAGCGAGCGCCGGGCGATCCAGCCGTTGGCGGCCAGGAGAACCGCGAACACCACGGCGAACTGGAAGAGCACCGTCCCGACGTTTTCCTGCGCAAACGGTGTCAGCCATCCCTCGGGATCCCAGGTCCACGCCTGGAACAGCCACCACACGAGCAGGACCAGCGCTTCTATGGGCACGATGACGCCGATGACCACGTCCCACCACCGGCCGATTCGGATGTCGGAGTCGGCGTGGTTGAGCTGCTCCTCGCGAAACCGTCTCACGCCGTAGCGCAGGATCGCAATCGCGAAGAAGAAGCCCGAGAGCATCAGGCTCACGCCCCAGACCCAGTCCTGGTTCTTGAGCACCTGCAGGGAGAGGGCCGAGGGTATCCCGAGGAGGAAGGCGATGATCCCCACGTAGCGGACCGCTTTCGGCCGCTCGACGCCCCCGTCCACGAGCACGCGGGTGGCCAGCTCCACCATGGCGATCAGGCTAGTCATGGCCGCCAGCACGAGCGCGGCGAAGAAGACCACCAGGATCACGCGCCCGAAGGGCAGCGTCCCCATGAGCTGGGGAATCCAGATGAACGTCATGCCCTCGTTGCCCGCGCCGAAGATCGTCTGCTGCAGGAGCTCCGGCGTGACCGACGCTCCTCCCTGGACCGCCTCGGACAGGGCCGGGAACCGCGCCAGGGCCTCCGGGTTGGCGGCCATGTTTGCGACCAGGCCCGGGACGACCGAAAAGACCGTGCACAGGACCGCGATGCCGGCCAGCAGCGAGATCATGTTGTTGGCGATGGGAAGGAGGAAGGCGTTGAGCGCCGTATCCTCGCGGTCCCGGAGGTAGGCCGCGTAGCACAGCGCGAGCCCCCAGCCCGCTCCCGTGTCCCAGGCGTTCTGGGTCAGGGCCTCGATCCAGAGCCGGGCGTTGCCGAGCTCCTCCCAGTCGACGCTGAAGAGGTAGTCGAGCCCGGCGGAGCCCCCGGGCAACGTCATCGCACGAAGGGCCAGCAGCAGGATCAGCGCGATCAGGATCGGCATCAGCACTTTGGCCATGCGTTCGATGGCGCCGATCCCGCGGCTCACCACGAGGGTGCCGAGGCCGATGGCCACACCGTGCGTCACGACCGGCCACCACGAGCTCGTATACTCGGACCAGAACGCCCCCGGCTGCGCGTCCGGCAGCTCGCCAAGAACCGCTCCCAGCAGATAGCGGAACGTCCAGCCCGCCACCACCGAGTAGTAGAAGAGGATGGCGCTCGCCACGAAGGCCACGAACGCCCCCATCCAGACCCAGCGTGGCCCCATGAGCTCTCCGAAGGCCACGACGGGCCCGACCCGCAGCTTGCGCCCCAGGCCGAACTCCACGAGCAGCAGCGGGATCGACCACAGGAACAGGAAGGCGACCCACGCGATCAGGAACTCTCCGCCACCGTTCTGGGCGGCGATCCGCGGGAAGCGCCAGATGTTGCCCGTGCCCACGGCCATCCCGAGCATGACGAGCATCATCCCCAGGCGCGAGCCGTACCGTTCGTTCTGGCTCATGCGGGTCGGTGCAGCGGGCTCTTGTCGGTGCGCATGGTCTTGATCCGGGAGCGACGCGTCATTGTATCCGCGTGCCGCCGGCAAGTGTGGGCGCGCGCCCGGCGTACGTCCAAAGATCACTTCGTGCGGGGGCCGAGGCGTCCACGTCCCTCCATGCGATAGTCTTCTATCATCGTCCGAGCCGCCAGGGAGGGTAGAGAATGAATTCCGCCGGAATGCGTACCGCGTTTCTGCTCCTGCTCTTGGCCATCGCCGTGAGACCCCTTGCCGCCGAGTTTCGCGTCGGCACCGCGAAGGCCGACATCACGCCGCCCATCGGCAGCCGCATGTACGGCTACGGCGCCCGGGGCACGAACGTCTCCACCGGAGTGCACGACCCGCTGTTCGCCAAGGCGTTGGTCGTCAGTGATGGAAGCGTCGAGGTGGCCTTGGTCACCCTCGACCTCGGGTCCTTCGGTGCCGACAATACTCGCCGGGTGCGGGCGCTGGTGCGACGCGAGGTGGACCTCGATGGCGTGCTTCTCGTCGCCTCCCACACCCACTCCGCCCCCGTATTCGACTCTTCCTTCCCCGACCCCGACGCCCCGTGGCTGAACTCGATGGAAGAGAAGGCTGCGCGGGCGGTCGTCGAGGCACACGGCCGCTTGCAGCTCGCACGCCTCTCGGTGGGATGGGGGCGGGTCGAAGAGGGTCACAACCGACGCAAGGTGCTGCCCGACGGCAGTGTGGAGATGATGTGGGGCAATCGGGAGCGTCTCCCGACCAACCCGGTGGACTACAGCGTTGCGGTGGTCGCTTTCGACAGCCCGGATGGCGAGCCCCTGGCCACTCTCGTCAACTTCGCCTGCCATCCCGTGGTCTTGGGCCCGGAGAACCTCGAGATCTCCGCCGACTATCCGGGCGCGATGATGGCCATGGTGGAAGAGACCACGGGCGGTCAGGCGATGTTCATCCAGGGCGCCGCCGGCGACATCAATCCTTTCTGGGACAAGACCCCTCCGTCGGAAGGAGGGTTCGAACAGATGGAAAGGATGGGGCATGCCCTCGGCGCCGAGGTGATCCGAATCCGAAACGGGCTGCGCTCCTTTTCGCAACCGGCCTCCCTCTCGCTGCGTCGTGAAACCGTGCTACTTGAGCCACGTTGGGATCTTGAGGATCCCGACGTCCAGGAGAAGTTTCGGACTCTCGGTGGCGAGGCGCTGTTGCAGCGCTACCGCACCCGCTTCGCCGACGAGCGCGAAGCCGAGATCGACACCCTGCTCGTCGGCAACTCTCTCGCCCTCGCCACCTTTCCCGGCGAGTTCTTCGTCGAGCATGGTCTGCGGCTCAAGCAGGGCAGCATGATCGAGAACACGCTCTTCGTCGGCTACGGCAACGGCGCACTGGCCTACTTTCCCACGATCCGAGCGGCGGCCGAGGGAGGGTACGGTGGTCGGGAGGCGACCCTCGTCGAGGTTGGAGCGGGCGAGAAGCTGGTCTCTCGCGCCCTGATCAACCTGCACTACCAGGCGGGCAAGCTCCGACTCGTGCCCGATCCCTGATCGACACCCCGCGCAGCCTGGTCACGCCAGACACACGAACCGCTAGACCGGAAGCGCTTCCACCACACTAACGACCGACTCCGTAGGCACCACGCGGTTCAGACGGAAGCCTGCGTTACCGAGGAGCGAGGCGTATTCGGCTTCGGTGCGTTCCTGGCCCCCTGGTATCACTAGCATGACCATGTCCTGCACCTTGCCTTGATGAGGAGTGTCGCCCGTCGGCAGCACGGTCTCGACGATCAGGAGGCGGCCATCTGGCTTGATGACGCTACGACAGTGGCCCAGGATGGTAAGATACTGATCCTCGTTCCAGTCGTGGATGATGTGCGACAACAGGTAGGCGTCGCCCCCAGCGGGAACACTCTCGAAGAAATCGCCCGGCTCGATCGTTACCCGCTCTTCTACGCCGCGGGCCTTGAGCAGGGCAGGGGCGTCGCGCACAACATGCGGCCGGTCGAACAGAACGCCTCGTGGCGCGGCGTGATGGGACAAGATCGCGGCCAGCATGTTGCCCGTCGCGCCGCCTACGTCCACCAGAGTCCCGACACCTGAGAAGTCGTAGGCCCTGGCTACGGCGGGCGGCTCAGCGCCATGGAAACCAACCATGGCCTCGCTGAAGTAGGACGCTTCCTCGGGATGTTGCGCCAGGTATTCGAACAGGGGCATCCCGCTGGCCTTTTCAAAGCCCGTCTTCCCTGTTTCGAGCGAATACAGGATCTGCTTCCAGCTGTGCCAAAACGCCGGGCCGCAAAACGCTATCAAGGTCGCTGGCGCTGAGCCAGGTGCGCCGGACTTGAGCGCCTCGCCCAACGGTGTCAGGGCGAAACGCTGCGCATCTCCCTCGGTGAGGATGCCGAGGCCAGCGAGCGTGCGCATGAGGCGATGCAGCGATGGCGCGTGGGTGCGTGTCGTGCCGGCCAGTTCGACAGCGCTCCTCGGCCCATCGTCCAGGTGATCGGCGATGCCAAGTTTAGCTGCGGCGTAAACGACCGCCGAGACCCACGAGGCTGCCCCCATCTGTATCAGCTGGGCGTGCGGGGGCAAGGCCTTCGACCCGGCACCTTTGTCATCACTCATCAGTCTCTCCTTAGTTGTCTAGCCTGGCTAGCAGTGGGGATCACCTGCGAGGCGCACATTGATGACGCCAGATCGTCGTTGGGTGCTTTCAACTCCGCGCTTCGACTGGTTCATCGCCTTGTTCGACGGCCACTTCATTCTATCGACTAGCAGCGGGGTCCGTCAGTGGTGGGAGCATGTCCGGCTCGACGAGAACCCGCAGGGACCTAGCCTTCCCTGGACTGCGCTGAAGGAGCCCACGCCGCTCGAGAGTGAGCACCATCTGGTGAACGGAGGGAGGTGTCACGCGGAAGAAGCGCTGCATGTCTGCCTCGGCAGGCGGCTCCCGATGGATCAGGGTGTACATCCGGATGAAGGCCAGATACTGCCCCTGAAGGGACGTGAAGGCCTGGCTTCTCCGGTCGTCGTCTGTTCTGCCTCTTCCCAAGGCGCCACCCCGCAAACTACGACATGACCGCCTCGGCGGTTCATTGTGCCCGGCGTTAAATCCTGATGGCGTCGATACGGCATAGGTCCGGCGAACAGCGAGTTGAGCTGCGAAGCGCACATAGATGACGCAAGACCATTCTAGGGCCCTTCCATCAACACGCTTCGTCTGCTCCAACTCCTCCTTGGATTGCACGCCTCATTCGCCTAGTAGCGTTCAGAAGCTTCGCAAGGGCCGGTCATGCCCGCGCCCTCGCACAGGAGTATCTTCAGTCGCGCGATGCGCTCGAGCGTCAGGGTCTCGACACACCTTGCATAGACTAGCGGTGCAAATTGATCCGCCGGAAAAGAGGGGTTGTCCCGTAGCCTGTTGAAAATCGATTTGTAGCGGCGACTCCTTGGCCGTCCTGAGAGAAACTCGGGTCTGCCAAGAATCAAGAGCCCCTCAGTGGGGCAAGTAGTCGCCGATGAGAAGCAA
>Ga0310121_10000175_pt1 | contig 67792 bp, 52 predicted proteins | sample CB27_Tmax_986_MG_FD_203504 | JGI IMG/M metagenome (GOLD analysis project Ga0310121, IMG submission 203504) | Marine microbial communities from Western Arctic Ocean, Canada - CB27_Tmax_986 | ecosystem: Environmental > Aquatic > Marine > Oceanic | place: Canada: Western Arctic Ocean | collected... | reverse complement strand
TGGAGAGTCTTTCGTACACATTCGACAACGATGTTGTCGTTACGGTTGATGACCTGACTCTCAGGAATATCAGCACCGGAGGCGCTGCGGTGGATTTGACGGGCATTGGGTTCAATTACGATTCTGCTACCCGCCAAGCCACATGGGACTTTACGAGCGTTGCTGCAATCGGCGCCAGCTCCTACGAAGTAACACTCGCCGCGGCCAGTATTGTGGACCTCATGGGCAATCCCCTGGACGGTAACGCAGACGGCGTTGGAGGCGACGATTATCTGCACACAATTCTGCTCAACCTTCCCGGCGATTATAACAACGACGGTACCGTCGACGCGGCCGACTATACCAATTGGCGTGACACGCTTGGAAGCAGCGTACCGGCATCCAGTGGGTGCCGACGGCAATGGGAACGGCACGATTGACCAGGGCGACTACGCAGTGTGGAGGGATAACTTCGGCACGACCTTTGCGACGGCAACCTCCAGTAGCGCAACTGTCGACGTCGCTACCGTAAAACAGGTTACACCTGCGCCAATGGCAGCGCCATTGACACGCGTTACGGCAACCGCGCCCTCCGAGCCCGTTGCGTCAGCAAGTCAGCCCTTGGCATTCGATGCCACTTTGCAGTCGTCTGTGGGATCGCGGCCGACGGTTGCACGTCAGCCCGAGGTGCACACGGCACCCGTCACGTCGCGCGACGACGCGTTGTTGGCGCTCTACGCTTCACAGGCACACGCCGAAACCAGCAATGCCAAAACCAGCGACAACGACAGCGGCCTGCACACCTTGATTGGCGATCTCGCCACAGACGATTCGCGCGATATTCCATTCGACGCGATTGATGACGTGTTTAAGACATTGATGATCGCGGAAAAGTAAAACAATCCGCCACGCAGCACAAGCGATCGATCCACAACCACTCCGCCGCCAGCAAGGCAGCACAAGCGCCGTCGAAAACAGCGAGCCGGATTGACCCTATTCGACCGTCTTGGAAGGCCTTCGTCCTGACAAACCATCGTACGGGCACAAAAAAGGCCAGGGTGTTTCATCGAACACCCTGGCCAATATCGTTGATGCTATCTGCTCGATTAGCGGCCGACGTAGAACGACCACCGGTTGCCATCGTAGCGGATACCGCCACCACGACCGAAAGGAATATCGACCGCTGGACTAGGTTGATGTCCGACGTGACCACCATGGTTGTGACGGCCGCGGTTGTGACGACTGTGGTTGTTATGACCGTGGCCATGATGACGGTGGCGTGTAAGGGATTTTACGTCATCCCGCATGTGATGAATCGTCGACTCCATGCTGTGCATGGCAGACCAAATGTGACTGAGGTCGCCGTGCATATGGCCAATGCCAATACTTGCTAACGACTCCAATTGAGCAACCACCGACTCAAGGTGATGGAAACTCGAGTCGATCCGGTCGAGATCTCGCTTCAGATGATAAACACTGCCACTGCGGTGGGCCAGTTCATGAACGTGTGCTGCCAGGCGGGCCAGCGAATTTGCATCGCTGCGCAAATGATTGTAAATCGGCGAATGGCGGTAGTGTTCGGCGAATTCGCTTGCCAGCGCGCGTGATTGCTGTTGCATACTCAAGGCGAGCTCGTCGAGGTGACGGTAGGACACCGCTTCGACCTGGGCAGCCAACGTTCCCAGGGTCGTAATTGTCAACAATGTCGCAAAGATTCGTGTCGTGGTCATGGTTCTGGTCTCCAGTTTTTGAGGCGTGTGATAGGGAAGATTTGCGTTTGCACATAACACAAAGGCAGACCCCATGCCAAAACAGAGGCCAAATACAGAGAAATACACGTAAACCGTTTAACCAAATATACTTACGACACACCGCGTATCCTCAACGCGACGGCACACCCCCATCACGCGGTATCACAATGATCACATTAAATCACAATTAGAGACAGAAAACCCAGGGCCGGTACGCTCTCAACCAGATGCTCTGTTGTGCGTCCGTGTCACCACGCCATCGTTCCATGCGACGGCAGCGGTAGGGAGTTTTGCGGCCCCGTTTCTCGCCCGCAAATTCTTTTTCCCAGCGTACGGGGTAGGGACCGTGATCATTCAGGTCCCTATTTGAATTATGAGCAGCAACCATGTGCAGATGGCCGCAATCTGCTGCGCAAGCAAAGCTAGCCTGCTTCCCAACCGCTCGCGAGACAAAATCGCAATATGAACGGGAAAGTATGGTGGGATTGAAATTTCTATCCAACCAACAAAAGCACAAACTTTTGTCAAAATGTGAATCAATGATTCCTGGAATTGTTTGATGAGCTACCCCATCCTGAGCGTCGGACAGTGGTTCATGACGATCTCCTCTTGACCAAATTGACCGATAAATCTATTCGTCTCGTCAAGTAAAAATCACCACCTGTTACGAATAACCAAAAGTCTTCCGGTTAGAGGAAACTTAGGATGATTCGAGAGGATCTCGACCGTGTCGTTGACATACACTTGCGTGCCTTCTCAGGATTCTTCTTGTCCTCGCTTGGTTCTCGGTTCTTACGGTTACTCTATCGAAGTATTGTCCTTTATGACGAAAGCGTTGCACTCATTTATGATCAAGAAGGCAAGATTGCGGGTTTTATCGCAGGTGCTATTGCCCCTTCTAAGTTGTATAAATATCTGATACGGACGCAATTTTTAGGGTTTGCTTGGGCTGCGACCAGTGGTATCGCACGGAACCCATTAATTCTTCCCCGGTTGCTATGCGCTTTTCTATATCCTGGTAAAACCTCGCCACTAGCGAATACGGCAACGTTGATGTCGATTGCAGTTGACCCCAACATTCAAACCAAGGGCATCGGTAAACAGTTGGTCAATGTGTTTCTGCAGAAAGCCAGCGAACACGACGTCGATCAGGTCGATTTAACCACCGATCGGGTAGATAACGAGACCGCAAACTTATTTTATCGAAAGTTGGGGTTCAGGTGTCACCGGGTGTTTACAACGCCAGAGGGTCGTGAGATGAATGAATATGTCATTACCCTTCCGGCACGGTGTTGACCGGCGTCTTGGCCCCAGCGGCTGTCCCGGTATGATGAACCCGACCGGCCCGCAATCCACTCGACGGTGTCTCTATTCGTGACAGCCGGTAAAATGATACCCTGTACAGTGCCGGCGCTGTACGCTTGCCGAGCGGGCGAGGTTCCATGACACCGCGTGCAGATTCACATATCCACTTGTTTGCTGGTGGCTACCAGGATAAGTCTTTCGTGTCCCGGCCGGGGATTTCGATCGACGAGGCCGCCTGCTACGACTCACTCACCCGCGATCACGACGTGGTGGCGGCTCTGGTCATCGGTTACGGCGCCCTGGACTGGTGCGGTGAAAACAACACGTACCTGGCCAGTCAATTGGGTGTTTACGATTGGGTCCGGCCCGTGGCATACGTGGCTATCGACGCTCCGCCGGCGGTCGGAGATCTGGAGAAACTCCAACAGCAAGGGTTTGTCGGTATCGGCCTGTTCCCCGTTGACAGCCAGGGGGCAGGACTCGCGGAGATACCCGCTGATTTCTGGAATTGGCTCCAGGAGCGGAATTGGCTCGTGAGTGTTACCTGCAAAACCGCTGCATTGAACCGGTGGCACGGGGTGCTGGAGCAATTCCCGCAGTTGCGACTGTTGGTGTCGCACCTCGGCCTGCCCCCGGCGGCAGCGTCACCACCGAGTCCGGACCAGGCGAAACTCGCTATGCAATCGGTCAGCGGGCTCGCGAGTTACCCGGGCGTGTCGGTGAAGCTGAGCGGTTTTTACGCGTTCACAACCCCCGGTCACGACTACCCGCACGAAGCGGCCTGGCCGTACGTAGAGCAGTTGGTGAGAGCGTTTGGGTGTGGCCGCTTGTTGTGGGGCTCTGATTTTTCGCCGTGTCTGGATTGGGTGACCTTTCCGCAGACGATTGACCTATTCGAGAAAATGCCGTTTCTGAAGCAGCGCGATGTGGCCGGGATTACCGGCGGCAATCTGCTGGCGCTGTTGGACGAAGTACAAGCAGCCGCGCCATCCTGACACCGCAGGGACCCGCGTCACACAGCCTGGCTGTCGTGTTAAAGTGCCTCGACGACCAGGTCGCCGACTTCGCGGGTCGAGTAGCCCATCTTCCCGGCGTTTTGACTTTTCATTTTTTCGCCGGTCACGTGCATAATGGCCTGCATGACCCGGTCGGCCGCTTTCGGTTCACCGATACGATCCAGGAGCATACTCACCGCGTTGATCGCAGCAATCGGATTGATGACACCTTTGCCCGTGTACTTGGGAGCACTTCCGCCCATCGGCTCAAACATGCTGGTACCCCCTTCTTCGGGATTGATATTCCCACCAGCGGCCACTCCCATCCCGCCCTGGATCATCCCTGAGAGATCGGTGATGATGTCGCCGAACATGTTGGTGGTCACAATCACGTCATAGTATTCAGGATTCTTGACGATCCACATACAGCAGGCATCGACGTGATTATAGTCGGTTTCTACATCGGGATACTCTTCGGCTACCTCTTGAAAAGTTCTCCACCACAGGTCATGGCCAATCGTCAGGACATTCGTCTTGGCGACGAGCGTGAGCCGTCTTCCCTTGGGATTGTTCCTGTTACGGGTGTACTCAAACGCATAGCGGATACATCGTTCGCAACCCTTGCGGGTGTAAATGGCGGTTTGAGTCGCGACTTCGCTGGGGGTCCCTTTGTGCATGACCCCCCCTGCCCCACAATACATGTCCTCGGTGTTTTCGCGGACCACGACAAAATCGATATCGTCAGGTCCCTTGTCCTTCAGTGGTGTATCGACACCGGGAAAGAGTTTGACAGGTCGAAGATTGATGTACTGGTCGAGGCCAAAGCGAACGTCCAGCAGCAGGCTCCGTTCGAGGATACCAGGAGCCACATCAGGGTGGCCAATTGCACCGAGGAAGATCGCATCGAACTGTCGCAGTTGATCTAACCCGTCGGCCGGTAGCGGCTCGCCCGTCTGCAAATACCGGTCGCCCCCCCAGTCGAGATGCGTCAGTTCACAGGAAAAATTTTCTTGCTGAGCAATTGATTCAAGAACTTTGACGGCTTCTGCGGCGACTTCGGGACCTGTACCGTCCCCGCCTAAAATAGCGATTTTGTAAGACATGATTGGAGCCGAGTGTGAAGTGGGTAGGTTGCAACCGTGATCCGGAATTCCCCATCGAACGCGATGCAGGATTTTCACCCTGATGGGTAGAACGCAATTTGGGACAGCCGGACCAGTTGAACCTCAAACAGGGTTTGACATGAAACGGGACATGCCAGTCATACCAAGATCCATGCCAGAGCGCCTATCCCCTAGCGGGTGGATTTCCAAACCGGGTCGTGGTGCGAATCCTCCAAGGTGGGCCAGCGGGTCAGGGTCATCTTCTGACGAGTGTAGAAGTGAATGCCTTCAACCCCTTGAATGTGCAGGTCACCAAAGAAGGACCGGTTCCAGCCAGTGAAGGGAAACCAGGCCATTGGTGCTGGTACACCTACATTAATGCCGATCATACCGGCATTGAAATGTCTTTTGAATTGCTGGGCCGCGTAGCCGCTTCGGGTGAAGATCGATGCTCCATTGCCAAACTCGCATCCCTGGCCCACCGCGAGTGCCTCATCCAGGCTACCGGCACGCACGACGGAGAGAACCGGGCCAAAAATCTCTTCCTTCCAGACGCGCATTTGCGGGGAAACATGGTCAACGACGCTCGGCCCGATCAGAAAACCGTCGGAATCAAACGAGCGGCGACCATCCAGCGGCACGGTCGCCCCGTCTTGGTTGGCGATTTCAAGGTACGAGGCAACATGATCGCGATGTGCGGCTCGGATGACAGGTCCCATTTCCACATCGGGATTGCCGTCCGAGGGACCCACGTTGATTTTTCCCGCATGGTCCACCAGTGTTTCCACGACCGGATCTCCGGCGCTACCCACCGTCACGGCCACGCTGCTGGCCATACACCGCTGGCCGGCACATCCGTAGGCCGAAGCGGCCAGCGCCTTGACCGCCTGATCGACGTCGGCATCGGGCATGATGATGAAATGGTTTTTTGCACCCCCGGCAGACTGGACGCGTTTTCCAGCGTTCGTACCTGTTTCGTAAATCGACCTGGCAACAGGTGTCGAGCCCACAAAGGAGATGGCGGCTACCGATGGATGTTGCAACAATCGATCAACACACTCGCGGCCGCCATGCACAATATTGAACACGCCGGCAGGTGTCCCCGCTTCGAGCATCAGCTGGCCTAGCCGAACTGCCGAGAGGGGAACTTTTTCGGAGGGTTTCAAGACGAACGTGTTGCCGCAGGTAATCGCGACCGGGAACATCCACAGCGGCACCATCATGGGAAAGTTGAAAGGGGTGATGCCGACGCACACGCCGACCGGGTGCCGCACGGTCTCGGCATCCACGTCAGTCGCGATGTTCGGCAGCAAATCTCCGATGATCAGGCTGGGGATTCCGCAGGCGAACTCAACCATCTCAATGCCACGAGTGACCTCCGCGTGGGATTCCGCCAGGGTCTTGCCGTGTTCCCGGGTGACCAGAGAGGCCAACTCGTCAAAATGTTCTCGCATCAGCCCTTGCAGCCGAAACATCACTCGAGCCCGCTCGACGACCGGTGTTTCACTCCAATCGGCAGCGGCAGCCACTGCCGATTGGACAGCCGACTCGACTTCGTCCGCACCGCACTCCGGTACCTGGGCAATCACCTCACCACTGGACGGGTTAAACACGTCCGAATAACTGCTCGTATCGGGCTCAATCCACTCTCCGTTATCGAGAACCGGAACGGTCTGGATTTGTGAAGTTGTGTTCGCTTGCATCGTAGGTACCATTGGAGTTAGGGAAGACCTGGTGCTCGCAAGTTCGCCTGACAACGCACAACGATGGATTGCCGAGACAGTGCGGTGATCCCATTTTTTCCCGGGGAGGTCTGTTTCCCGGTTGGGCGGAAACGTGTTATGGTACCATTTTTGGACCGTTGACGAAAAGCTACAGGTGAAACGATGTCACGAATTGTCCGCGGAGCACTGATTCAGGCGACCCTGTGCGAACCGGCCACTTCTCCGGTTGCCCAGATCAAGCAGGCCATGATCGATAAACACGTTGATCTGATCGCCCAGGTCGCCGAAGAAGGTGCCCAGATATGCTGCCTGCAGGAACTTTTCTACGGGCCCTACTTTTGCGCCGAGCAAGATGCCAAATGGTACGAGTTGACCGAGCCGATTCCTGGCCCCACCACCAAACTCATGCAGGATCTGGCCAGGCAGCACGAGATGGTCCTGGTGGTACCGATGTACGAGGAGGATTTGCCCGGAGTTTACTACAACTCAGCCGCGGTGATTGACGCCGATGGTGAATATTTGGGCAAATTTCGCAAAATCCATATTCCCCACTGTGCCCCCGGGTTTTGGGAAAAATTTTATTTCAAGCCCGGTAACCTGGGGTATCCGATCTTTGAAACCCGGGTGGGGAAAGTGGGGGTCTACATCTGCTACGACAGGCACTTCCCCGACGGTGCGCGTTGCCTGGGACTGGGCGGGGCAGAAATCGTTTTTAATCCGTCCGCGACCGTAGCTGGCTTGAGCGAATACCTATGGAAACTTGAGCAGCCAGCCCACGCCGTCGCCAACCAGTATTTTGTGGGTGCAATCAACCGCCCCGGCTGGGAAGAACCGTGGCGGATTGGTGAGTTTTACGGACAGAGTTACTTCTGCGATCCGCGTGGGCAGTTCGTGTCGGTTTCGGAAAAACGAGACGAGGACGATCTGGTTTTTGCCGACATCGACCTGGACATGATCCGCGAGGTCCGCAATGTATGGCAGTTCTTCCGCGATCGTCGTCCCGAAACTTACAACGCCATCGTGGAACTTTGACATCCTTCAGTTGCAAACGGATCATCAGGTTTGCAAATTTGTGAAATTCAAACCCCGCGATGAAACCAACCCATCCCAACATTATCTATGGCTTGGACGACAAGCCTCCCTTCGGCCGAGCCCTCGTGTTGGGGCTGCAACATATTCTTACGATGTTCGGGTCAACCGTCGCAGTTCCCTTACTGCTGGGGCCAGCGATGGGTATGAACGATGCGGAGATCGCACTTTTGATTTCATCGGTGATGCTCTGTAGTGGCGTGGCGACCCTGCTCCAGTCGACGTGGGGTTCGCGTTTGCCAATCATTCAGGGCGTGAGTTTTTCATTTCTCGCTGCTTTTTTCGCGATCATCTCTAAAGTCATTGCACCCGAGTCGGAAGATGGGTTAGGGGGCAATGGCAGCATGGCGATGCAATACATTGCCGGCGCAATCATTGCCGGTGCCATGGTCGAAATCGTGATCGGTTTTTCCGGGCTGATGGGTTTGGTACATCGGTTTCTGTCCCCCGTGGTGGTTGGCCCGGTGATCATGTTGATTGGATTGGCACTTTACAACGCGGGTGCACCGGTTGCAGCCTCGCACTGGCCAATCTCGATTCTGACCATGGTGCTGATCATCACCTTCTCGCTGGTACTGTCACGCGGCAACCGACTCTTCCGCATGTTTCCCCTGCTGCTGGCGATCGTCGGGGTGACCGGCTTATGTTTTTTGCTCACCCGGCTGGGAGTTTTTGGCAGCGATTCGGCTGCCCGTGTGAGCTTCGGCGCGGTCGAAAGTGCAGATTGGTTGCGGGTCAAAAACGTGATTCTACCTTGGGGGCCACCGAAGTTTGCGGTCGCGTTTGTGCTGGCAGCACTGGCCGGTTACCTGGCTTCGATGATTGAATCCTTTGGCGATTACCACGCCTGCAAGAATATGGCGGGAGGTGGAGACCCCACGCCAACGGAGATTTCGCGCGGGATTGGTTTTGAGGGGGTTGGCTGCGCACTGACGGGTTTTTTGGGGGGGTTCAGCTCGACCAGCTACTCCGAAAACATTGGTCTCGTGGGGCTGACAAAAGTGGCCTCCAGGTATGTTGTCCAAATTGGTGGGGTGATGCTCATCTTGCTGGGATTGTTCGGAAAATTCGGTGCGGTGGCGGCAGCGATTCCCAAGCCCGTTGTGGGAGGCCTGTATTGTGCGTTGTTTGGCTTGATTTCTGCCGTCGGGGTCCGCCAGTTTGCCCGAGCCGATCTCAATTCAGATCGCAATCTCCTGATTGGTGGTTTCTCCCTATTTATGGGCCTTTCTGTCCCAGCCTGGTTTGGTTCGGAAGCAGGAGAGGCTGCCATGGAAAGTCTCAACCAGCAGGTCATGGGACTGGGGGATGTGGTCGGTTCCGTTGGGAAAACGGGCATGGCCGTTGCCGCGATCCTTGGTCTCACCCTCGATAACCTGATTCCCGCCACCCGCAAAGAGCGAGGTTTGCCAGAGAGTCCCGGCCTGTTGGTGCCCGAAGCGGGTGATTTAGAAGCGTCTACGATAGAATGAATCCCTGGAACTGCACCGCGGGTCGCGAGCTATCTCAATTGCTGGTCCGCGAGCGTGGTCCATGAAATGTCAAGTTAAGGATCGATCGATGTCGGTTTCAACCTCTTTCTCGCTTCCCGTAATTGACCACAAGCCCGAGCCTTATTGTGGCCCCTCTCGTGACGAAGTCATCGCGCTACGCAATCAGTTCGTCTCACCAGGCGTGATTACATATTATCGTGATCCGCTGATGGTCGTTGAAGGCCACATGCAATACGTATGGGACGAGACCGGCCGTCGGTACCTTGATGCGTTTGCCGGCATCGTCTCGATCAGCGTTGGGCATTGCCATCCCAGCATTGCTGAGAAAGTGCGAGCTCAATCGGGTCGCCTGCAGCATGCGACGACGATTTATTTACATCCCGCGATTGCCCAGTTCGCGGAAAAGCTGGCCAGCAAGATGCCAGCTGGACTGACCCACAGCTACTTCACCAACAGTGGCAGCGAAGCAAACGAAATAGCCCTGCTTGCCGCCCGCGAATTCACCGGAAATCAAAATGTTTTGGCCTTGCGAAATTGTTACCATGGCGGCACTAGCGTAGCGATGGGACTCACGGCACATAGTACCTGGAAGTTCAAATCCAATGCCGAGCCATCAATCCACCACACGCATGCCGGGTATTGCTATCGCTGCCCGTATGACCTGGAATATCCCTCCTGCGATCTTAAATGTGCTCACGATGTGAAAAACGTAATTCAATACGAGACTTCGGGCGAAGTTGCCTGCTTTATTGGCGAACCAATTCAAGGTGTGGGTGGAGCCGTGACCCCGCCCAAAGAGTTCTTTGACATCGTCTATGAGATTGTTCGTGCCCACGGAGGGATTTGTGTTGCCGATGAAGTGCAGGGTGGATTCGGGCGAACCGGTACTCATTACTGGGCACATCAGAACTGGGATGTGGTTCCCGATGCGATTGTGATGGCCAAGGGAATCGGAAATGGCGCGCCGCTTGGTTGCATGACCACATCACGGGAAATATCGGAGGTACTCTCCCAAAAACTGCACTTTAATACCTTCGGCGGAAATCCAATCAGCATGACGCAGGGATTGGCTACTCTTGAGGTTATCGACGAAGAGAATCTCCAGCAAAATTCCCTCGTCGTGGGCAAGCACTTGAAAGATGGTTTGCTGGCCTTGCAGGAGAAGCATTCCTTGATCGGTGATGTTCGAGGCCTGGGCCTGATGCTCGGCGTGGAACTTGTGCGGGACCGTAAAACCAAAGAACCCGCCACCACCGAGGCTGCCGAGGTCATGGAAACAATGAAAGGTCGCCAGGTCCTCGTCGGCAAGGGAGGATTATACGGCAACACGCTTCGTATTAAACCTCCCATGTGTATTACCAAGGAGGACGCCAATTACCTGCTCGCCATGCTCGATGAAACATTAGCTGAAATTGACACATAAGGTCATGTGAGGCAGCGCGTTGCTGCTGCCCCCATTTTCGCAGGAGGATTTGCGATGCCTACACTCGAAACGACGGTCAATGGTCTGAAGCTTCCAAACCCGTTCGTGATTGGCTCTGGACCACCCGGCACCAACGGCAATGTGATTGGCAAGGCATTCGACGAAGGTTGGGGAGCGGTTATCTCCAAGACGATCAGCCTCGACGCCGACAAAGTCGTTAACGTCCAGCCACGTTATGGGCGGCTGAGGAGTCGTTATTCGGATGAAATACTTGGTTGGGAAAATATTGAACTCATCAGTGATCGGAGCTTTGATGTTTGGATCGACGAGTTCAAACAGGTCAAAGATAAATACCCGGAGGGTGTACTCATCGCTTCGATCATGGAGGAGTACAACCAGGATGCATGGCACAAGATTATTGACCGCTGCCAGGACGTGGAGGTCGATGCATTTGAACTTAACATGTCATGCCCTCACGGATTACCCGAAAGGCGCATGGGATCGGCAATGGGGGAGAATCCAGATATTCTGGAAGAAGTTTGTGGTTGGGCCATGGAGGTCGTACAGAAACCTGTTTGGGTCAAGCTCACACCCAACGTAACGAGAATTGAGGACTCCGCCCGAGCATCGTTAAGGGCTGGTTGCGATGGGCTCAGCGCGATTAATACCATTCGTAGCGTGATCGGAGTGAACCTCGACACCCTCCGTCCCGAACCGACCATCGAAGGCTATACCACGCCAGGTGGATATTCCTGTCAGGCGGTGTTGCCGATCGCCTTGCGGATATGTATGGAAGTTGCAGTGGTCATCCGCGACGAGTTCCCCGCCTGCACTCTGAGTGGTATCGGAGGGATCGAGACGGGTAAAGATGCCGCGCAATTCATTTTGCTCGGTGCCGATACGGTTCAGGTCTGTACCGGAGTGATGAAGTTTGGTTACCCCATTATCAAGACCATGCAAGAAGAACTGCTGGCCTTTATGGAGCAACACAACTTCGAACGGCTGGAAGAATTTAAGGGCCATAGCGTGCAGTTCTTTACCACCCACGCCGATCTGGTGGAACGGCAGGCTGAAGCCCGGGCTGTCAAAAAAGCCGAACGCGAGAAGATGATTACCACAGACAACCAGTGGGATGGTGATGATTTCGTGAACCAAAGTGACGCCTTGGCACGAGGCTAGCAACTTTTCGCGATGACCCTGCGTTGCGCAAAACCGAAAAGCCCAGGGCTGTTTTCAGGCAGTCTTCCGCGTCCCCAAAAGCTGGCGACCAACATGGGAGGAGCATGTTAATGGCTTGGATCCCGGGGGAGAAACTGGCCGTGCGACTGGTCACCCACGAATGCACCATCGCGAACCTGCAGTTTTCCACGCACGACAACAGCGCTGGGCCGGCCCTCCAATCCCCAACCCTCGTAGGCGCTGTAATCAACGTCCATTTGGTGCGTCTTGGCTGAGATCGTACCCCGCCACTGGGGATCGTAGACGACGAGATCGGCATCACTCCCCAGGGCAACGGTCCCTTTTCGAGGGAAGAGGCCAAACAGCTTCGCCGCTTGGGTACTTCCTGCGTCGACCAGCCGATGAAGGTCAATGCGTCCCCGCTTAACACCATACGTGTACAGCAAATTGACACGATCTTCGATACTGGGGATTCCATTCGGGATTTTCGTGAAGTCATCCCGCCCCATTTCTTTCTGGCCAACAAAATCAAAGGGTGCGTGGTCGGTGGCCACCGTGCTGACAAGGCCCGAGGCGAGCGCCTGCCAGAGAATATCCTGATGCTTCCTGGTTCGAATCGGAGGTGACATCACATACCTGGCACCCTCGAAGTCCGGTTGTTGAGCGTAGGTGTCGTCCAGTAGCAGGTAGGGAATCACGGTTTCGATCCAGGCTTTGACTCCTCGATGCCGGGCTGCTTCGGCTGCCTCGATGGCTTCCTGACAACTCGTGTGCACAACGTAGATATGAGCCTTCGTCAATTCGGCAAAAGTCATCAAGTGCCGGACCCCCTCGGCTTCAACACACGTTGGTCGTGACGGTTCGTGCCACTGGGGTCCCGTTTTTCCATCGTTGAGATGTTGCTGCTGCAGTTCCGCAACCAGGGTCTCGTTTTCACAATGGGCGGTCACGATCACGCCCAGTTCCCTGGCAAGTCGCAAGGTCTGAAACAGCTCTTGATCATCAATTCCAAAGGCTCCCTTGTAGGCCAGAAATATTTTAAAGGAAGCGATACCACGTTCGACGATTTCGCGGAGTTGCGTTGCTGCCAGGTCGTCGAAACGCGTCACCCCCATATGGAAGGTGTAGTCGCAAGCCGCAATGCCCTGGGCTTTGGACAGCCACAGTTCAAAACCTGCCAGCGGTTCCTCTTGCCGGCTGGGGCAGCACATTTCGATCAGCGTGGTAGTGCCGCCGACCAGTGCGGCCCGGCTCGCCGATTCGTAGGTGTCTTTCGCGTAAGTACCCATGAATGGCAGGTAGATGTGAACGTGGGGATCGATGAATCCTGGAAAGACATATTTCCCGGCGGCATCGATGACCTCGGTATCGGGGGACGGTGTCAGGTTTTGGCCGATTCGACTAATCTTTTCGTTCTCGCAAAGGATGTCGGCTACATAATCGTCGATAGCTGTGACAATCCGCCCGTTCGTAATCAAGAGTGACATCATGCAAATCTCGCCAGGGGAGTCGAAAGGTCCAGGAAAATTTGTTATACCGAACCGCTTGAGAACCGACCACGCCAGAGTGGAATCCGCTTGAATTTAAAAGGACCTTTGATGAACAAACTAGATGGAAAAACGGCCGTTGTCGTTGGAGGAGGGACCGGAATTGGCCTGGGCTGCGCCCGGGCATTGGCAGAGTCTGGTTGCCAGGTGGTGATTGCCGGTCGACGGGAGCACGTGCTGCAGCAGGCAATCGAGCAGTCGGGAGGAACTTCACCAATACGGTATCACGTGGTCGATACGGCATCGCGTGAGAGTGTGCAAACGTTGTTTACGTGGATGCGCCAAGAGCTGGGGCAGACCGACATCATGGTGAATTCCGCCGCGATCAACATCGTGGACCGCACCATGAGCCGGATGAAACCGGAGCAGTGGGACCAGGTTTTGCAGATCAACACCACGGGAGTTTACAACTGCATGCAGGCAGTGTTGCCGGAAATGCGCGAGCGGCAGGATGGCGTGATCATCAATATCGGGTCGATCGCGGGCAAACGGGCGGGTGAACTCGGCGGGGTGGCTTACAATGCATCCAAATTCGCCGTCACGGCTCTGGGGATAACGGTGGGAAACGAAGATGGTTGTCACGGAATTCGGGTGACGACCGTGCAGCCCGGCGAGGTGAACACGCCGATTCTCGAGCAGCGGCCAGAACCGGTGAGTGATGAACGGCGTGCTGCGATGTTACAGCCGGAGGATGTGGGGCAAGTCGTCGCCATGATTGCCAGCCTGCCAACTCGGGCTCATATCCCGGAAGTGATCATCAAGCCGCTCAAACAGAACTTTGCCTGAGATTCTGCGTGCGGAGGTAAGAACGGGTCGATATGCACCGTTCACCCGTCGTGAAGGTTGCGGGTTGCTTCTTGAGATCGAACGAACCGGTTCGCCTGCTACCTTTGGACACGTGCCGAGCCACCCTGTGCCAAAGCCTCGACTTCCGGGAGACTTGCCATCGAGACATCTCCCGGGAAAGTTGTCAGCAGTGCGCCGTGTGCCCATCCCAACCGCAAAGCTTCCTCTGGAGGGCGGCCGGAGATCAAGCCGTAAATAAGCCCCGAGGCAAACCCGTCACCACCGCCAATCCGGTCAATGACATCGAGTTCGATGGTCGGGCTTACCAATCTCCCGCCTTCGAGCCACACGACAGCTGCCCACCGGTGTCGGTTCGTCGAGACAACTTCGCGCAGGGTCGTGGCAACGAGCTTGATGTTGGGAAACTGCTCACGGACCTGATCGATCATGCCAAAGAATTTATCGGGATCGAGCTTGGAGGTGGTCGATTCGACTTCAGATCCATGAATCCCTAACCCCTTTTGGAGGTCTTCTTCGTTGCCGAACAGGGCGTCCAAATTCTCGGCAATTTTTCTCATGGTTTGCTGACCTCGTTCGTCACCTCCAAGGGTCGACCACAGCTTGGCCCGGTAGTTGAGATCAAACGAAGTGACGGCACCACTGGCTCGAGCCGCCTGCATGCCTTCGATAATAACGTCGGCCGTTGTTTCGCCGAGCGCGGAAAAAATGCCTCCCGAGTGAAACCAGCGGACCCCTGAGCCAAAAATCGAGTCCCAGTCAAAGTCGCCAGGTTTCAGCAGTGCGCCAGCCTCGTTGGCGCGATTGTAAAAGACGACCGGCGCGCGGACTCCTTGTCCCCGATCGCTGTAGACAGTGGCGATGTTCGGCCCGCGAACACCATCATGTTCAAACCACTTGTAGAATGGCTGCACCCCCATTTCTCGAACTCGTGCCTGGACGAGTTCACCAATGCCGTTGTTGACCATGGCCGTTGCAATACCCGTGCGGAGTCCAAAGCAGCTGGCCAGATTCGCAGCCACGTTGTACTCGCCACCGGAAACGTGGATTTCAAACGAGCGCGCGCGGCGGAAGGGTATGACACCCGGGTCCAGCCGGTGGACCAGGGATCCAATGGAAAGGAAGTCGAGACCACAGTCATCGGTCCGGAGATTAAGGTGTGTCATGATTTGGTTGGGAAAGGGTTAACGAGCGACTAAATGTCTGGTTGAAAAATTGTTTTTTGCAACTGGGGTTGTCGGCGCGGGCCAGCGGGTTGTGATGCCAGAGTTGCAGTGGCTCAAATCGTGGTGGCCGAAAAACCGCCATCCACCACAATATTCTGGCCCGTTACAAACGACGATGCGGCGGCGGATGCCAGCCAGATGACAACACCGGCCAGTTCTTGCGGATCTCCGAAACGAGCCATCGGCGTATGGCCAATGATTTGCTGGCCACGTTCGGTGTAGCCACCCTGCTCGTCAAAAAGCAATGCCCGGTTTTGCTCGCCTGGAAAAAAACCAGGACTGATTGCGTTGACCCGTACTCCACGGGTTGCCCATTCCCGCGCCAGGAACATGGTCAAGTTCAATACACCCGCCTTTGCTGCCGAGTAGGCCACGACCCGCGACAGCGGTATCATACCCGACATCGAGGCAATATTGACGATTGAGCCCTGTCCCGTTTCCAGCATTGATTCGGCAAATACCTGGCATGGCAAGAGAGTGCCACCCACGAGATTCAGGTCGAACACGTCCCGCCAGTCGGCCAGGGGCAACTGGCAAAAGTCGCTGCCTGGCGACAAGGTCGCACCGGGGCGGTTGCCACCGGCGGCGTTGACCAGCACGCTGGCCGTACCGTGGGTCTCGCGAATGGCATTTCGTGCGTCGACCAGAGAATTTGCGTTTTGGACGTCCACGGCGTGAAAACTGGCTTTTCCGCCTGCTGATTCGATGCGGTTGACGCAATCCTGGCCCCGCTGGGCATTTCGGCCAAGCACGGCGACGCTTGCCCCGGCGCTGGCCAGGGCCTCGGCCATCGCCCCGCCTAAAACTCCCGTACCGCCAACGATCACGGCAATTTCACCATCCAAGTTGAAGATTGTGTTATTCATAGCGGGCTATTCTAATGCGGGACCGTTCAAGTCTTCAACTCGTCCTGTTTTTTTCCAGCCGTTGTCAGTATCGTAGTCTCGAATGACAATGAAAAGAGGCTCCCCGGGGCATTGCAGGCCGACCACCGACCAGGCAATGGCCCATTTACCGACGGAGCCCATTTCACCAGCAGGCAGCTCTTTGCGCAAACTCACCTTAATCCCTGTTGCGATCCTTCTGATTTGCGGTGCTCTCTACGCTGCCCGCGACTGGTATGTAGCCGTCCCGGCAGATGCCGTATCACGTGCCACCTACGTGGGCCGCGCCACCTGTGCCGAATGTCACGAGTCTGAGACCCGACAATGGCAAGGGTCGCATCATGACCACGCGATGGAGGTGGCGACTGAGCAGTCGGTGCTGGGTGACTTTGACGATTCATCATTCTCTCGTATGGGTGTCACAACCCGCTTTTTTCGCACGGGTGACCAATTCTTTGTGAATACCGAAGGTCCCGACGGGAAGCATCACGATTACAAAATTGCCTACACCTTCGGCGTCGATCCTTTGCAGCAATACATGATCCAATTCGATGACGGGCGGGTGCAGGTGCTCAGAATCGCCTGGGATACCAAACGGAAGCAATGGTTTTATGTCCCGCCACCTGATGTGTTGGATGAGCGGATTGAACCGGGAGATCCCATGCATTGGACCGGTATTTCGCAAAATTGGAATACGACCTGTGCTGAATGCCACTCGACTAATCTTCAAAAGAATTACGACTTGGCGCAAGACCAGTACCATACAACATTTTCCGAGATCAACGTGAGCTGCGAAACATGCCACGGTCCCGGCAGCGCACATGTCGAACTGGCCAGGAACCGGACGCTCTTTTGGGATCGCAATGTGGGGTATGGGCTTCCGCGACTGAAGGGAAAAGATCCAACCGCAGAGGTCGAAACCTGCGCTACGTGCCACTCCCGGCGTTCGGTCGTACACGCAAATTACCGGCCAGGGGAGCCTTATCTCGACAACTTCGAGCCGTCACTTCTCCATGAAGGTTTGTATCATGCGGATGGCCAGATCTTGGACGAAGTGTATGTCTACGGATCATTTCTTCAGAGCAAGATGCACGCCAAGGGGGTTCGCTGCACCGATTGCCACAATCCCCATTCTCTCGAGTTGAAGTTCACCGGAAATAAACTGTGTGGGCAATGTCACCAGCCGGGACGATACGATACGCCATCACACCATCATCACCCCACCGGTTCGGTCGGAGCTCAATGTGTTGAGTGTCACATGGCGGCCCAAACGTACATGGTCGTCGACCCGCGTCGCGACCATAGTTTTCAGGTTCCCCGCCCCGACCTGTCGGTCGAATTGGGTACTCCCAACGCCTGTAATAACTGTCATACCGAGCCCGCTGAAACTCCTGCCTGGGCTGCCGGGCAGGTTCGTGACTGGTATGGAGAAAAACGAGCCGACGACCCGCACTGGGCTCACGCTCTGGCTGCTGCGCGGAACGGCGATCCTGATGCCCACACCCTGCTGACAGAAGTCATCGAGAGGAAACACTCGCCAGCGATTGTGAAAGCGACCGCCCTGGATTTGCTGTCGGGTTTGGCAAATCCGGGGGATCGAAGTCTCTTTCGCAGTGGTCTCCATAGTCCTTCGGACCTGGTTCGTGCGGCAGCAGTGCGTGGCATTCCCCTTAGTAGTGCCGATCAAATTGGAAAAGATCTTGCGCCAGCGCTCCGTGATCCGAGGCCCACGGTGCGGTTCGCCGCGGCCATGCGCCTGGTCGACATGCCTCGTGCAGAGTTGAATTCCCAGCAGCGAGACCAGTTGGATCGTGTTATCAAAGAGTATCGTGATTCTCAGGCCAACCATACGGAAAGGGCCGCGTCGCATTTGAACCTGGGAAATCTGGATCGGAGATTGTCGAACAACGAAGCGGCTGAAGCGTCCTTTCGCACTGCAATTCGGCTTGAGCCGTATCTGACCGGGCCGCGGTCTGAGCTGGCCTCACTCATGGAATCACAAGGCATGAATCCTGAACAAGTGGGAGCCTTACGCCGCGACGAACTCGAACTCCTTAAGCGCGACGCAAAACTGCTGCCCGATAGTGCGGCAACCTTCTACCGACTCGGACTGATGTATTTCTTACTTGGCGATTTGGACCAGGCCCAGGGTGACTTGCAAACCGCCTGCGAATTGGCCCCGCAGTCGTATGATTTCCTGATGGCCCTTGCGCTGCTACAGGAACGTCGGCAACAATGGACAGCGGCAATCGAATCGTTGAAAAAAATGCAGCAATTGCAGCCTGGCGATCGTCGCACCCGGCAAATTTATAAACGGCTGCTCGAGACACGCCAGCAGCAAGGCCTGTAGTAAACCTCCAGCGCGGTGCTCCATCGAAAAAGGAATACCAAGGACGCATAGCACCGCAGACTCTTTTCATCTCGTCTTGTGGAAATTCGTGGTCGTACTGCTGAAGAGACGCGGTAGTCCAGAATTTCGTTTGCCGCGGGGGGTCGTTCTCGCTGCAAAAGATGGGTATTGTGGCAATGGAAGCGGACTCGAGGTGGATCTCTGGAATCTGATGTGTGGAGTTGAGACCCGATGTGTGGAGTTGGGGTTGAGGTGAGACTGTGAGCTGCGGGAGAATGGCGGTATGATTCGTCGCATACTTGTTGGTTTGAGTAACCTAGAACACGCGGATTCGGCAACGAAAACCGCTATCGGATTGGCACGGATTCACCAAGCCGCGTTGACGGGAATGACCGTCCTCGATGTGAACCGCCTGGGGGCAACCGGTCCGGTCCCCATCGGGGCAGGAGAGGCCGCCTCGGAGTTACGAGAGCACCGTATCGCCGAAGCAAGTCAAACCATTCAAGAAGTCCAAGAGAAGTTTGAAGCGGCCTGCGGGGTTGCCGGTGTTCCGTATCGTGTTGAGCGGGACGAGGGCGATCCGTTTGGGTTGTTCGCGGATCAAACCCGTTACCACGACGTTGTACTTTGCGGGTTGGGCCACTTGTTTGAGCATGGGGTGATCGATGAACCTCCCGCGGAACTCGTTCGTCTTGTCCAGTCGGGGGTGCGCCCGCTGATCACGGTTCAACCGGAATATCGCGAGATCCACCGCATCCTCATTGCCTACAACGGGTCGATGGAATCGGCCAAGGCGATGAAACGCTTTGTGCAGTTGCGCCTTTGGCCTGACGTGGTATTGCGCGTTGTTACCTTCAGTGACGCAGAGGGCGAGCCCGACCAACTCCTGCAAAACGCAGCCCTTTATTGTGAAAGTCACGACTATCAGGTCGATACCAAACAGATCGATGAGCCTGCTCATGCGAAGCTTTTACCCTATGCAGAAGAATGGAGTGCCGACCTGGTTGTGATGGGCAACAGCAACCGCAACTTGCTGTTGCGTCGAATTTTTGGTGAGACCATGCTTCACGTCATCCAGCATACCGATCGCCCGCTTTTTCTGGCACAGTAGCCCTGATAAATGACGAGGCATTCTGGTTTCGATCAAGCGCAGCCCGGTCAACCGCCAGGTTACTTTTTTTATTACGAGGGTTAGTTTAATCATGCGACTGATGATCGATGCCCACCTGGATCTGGCTTGGAACGCGTTGTCGTTCAACCGCGATCAAACCGAACCTATTGAAAGCATTAACGACCGGGAAGTCGGCATGACCGACTCCCCGGCTCGCGCAGCCGCCTGTGTGAGCCTCCCTGAGATGCGCCAAGGTGGCGTGGCTGTTTGCCTGGCAACCGTTCTCAGCCGGGCAAAACGCGAAGTGCAGCCGGCGCGTGGCCATTTGCGGTGTGATTTGGATTTCGGGACCCAGGAAATCGCCTTTGCATCCGGTAGCGGGCAACTGGCTTATTACCGAATCCTGGAGCAGCAAGGAGAAGTTTTTCAAATTCGGACCTCCGCTGACCTGGATCAGATTTGGGCACGGTGGAATCAAGCAGAGGGTGGCAAACTCCCGATTGGCTACATCCTTGCCATGGAAGGTGCCGACCCGATCGTCGAACCATCCCAGGCAGCCTATTGGTGGGACGAAGGATTGCGCAGCTTAATTCTCGCGCACTACGGGCAGGGGCATTACAGCGATGGTACGGGAGGGAACGGGGGACTGACGCCCAAAGGAAAACAATTGCTACGCGAAATCGAAACGCTTGGTATGATCCTCGACCTGACCCATTCCAACGACCGCAGTTTTTCCGAGTCACTCGATTCATTTGGTGGGCCAGTCATGGCAAGTCACACCAATTGTCGTGCCCTGGTGCCTGGTGGTCGGCAGTTCACCGACGAGCAGATTCAGGCACTCGTCGATCGCCAGGCAGTGATCGGCGTGGCCTGTGATGCCTGGATGATGAAGGCGGGTTGGGAGATTGGTCGAAGCTTGCCAGACGGATTAACATTGGCAGCATTGGTCGATCAAATTGATCATTATTGTCAGCTCGCCGGCAGCGCCGATTACGTTGCCATTGGCAGTGATCTGGACGGTGGTTTTGGAGCTAACCAACGCCCGGAAGATGTACAGTCCATTGCCGATTTGCAATTGGTTGCACCGCTAATGCTTGAGCGGGGATATTCCGAGGCCGATGTCGACAAGGTATTTCACGGGAACTGGATGCGCTTTTTCCGGGAACACCTGCCGTCAAGTTAACCCCGTCTTTCGGAATACCTGCAGCGGCACAAGTCATGCCAGCTCGAAAATCACCTCGATTTCAATGGTGATGTTGCCGGGCAACGACTCCATGCCTACGGCACTGCGGGCTCCCACGCCGTTTTCTTCTCCCCAGATCTTGGCAAATAGTTCACTACAACCATTGATGACTGCGGGATGATCCTGGAAATCAGGTGCTGCATTGACCATACCAAGTACCTTGACCACCCGCAGAACCTTGTCGAGCGAGCCCAGATTTGCTTGCAGCGTGGCCAGGATTGCCAACCCGGTTTGACGCGCCGCATCGTAACCAGCCTGCTGGTCCACTTCCGAGCCCACACGGCCGCACAGCATCGTGTTGTCGCTCAAAAGCGGCCCGTGCCCAGAGACATAACAGTAGGTGCCGGTCACCACGAGCGGCTTGTAGACTCCAGCAGGTTTGGGAGCGGGGGGAAGTTCCAGGCCAAGTTCGGCAAATTTTGCGTCAGCACTCATGATAGGCTCCTCGAGAAATCAGTGGGCAATGGTTATCCGTGAACGGGCAACCCTGGTTTTAGGTTGTGGACAAGCCTGTTCGAACCACATGTTGCGGGACATGGTAAACAGGTTTACGACATACTGCTTTACCCGCGCCCATCCGTTTGCCATACGTCGACGACCCGCTGGTTTTGATGAACAAATAGCTGGGGGTGGAGGTTGCAGGTTGTGCACGCGTGACTGGAATAGACATGCACCGTTTCACCCACCTTCCAATCGGGTGCCTGTTTGACAATACAATGTTCTTCGGCGCCAAAAAAAGGTATTTCAGCGTCGGGAGCCCCCTTGATTTTGGGTGGACCAAATTCTGCACCCAACGCCTTGACCCCAGCATCGAGTACGGCCCTGTCGGGCTGGTGGCTGATGACCGTGGTCAGTAGGGTGAGCGCAATGTCAAACTCAGGAATAAGCTGATGGTATCGCCAATCCATCGTCGCATAGGTTCCGGCTTGAACCTCGGTAATACCCTCAAGGATTCCGGAGATTTGTGCCGTCGACGAAGAGCAACCACTCACACAGGCCACCGGCAGCCCGTTCTCTTCCAGGAGATGACGTGTTTCGACAGCGTGCGCCATGGATCGGCGCGTCTTGTCTGTCCGCTCGGCAAGGTCGTCGATGAATACGCAATGCCCTTCGTAGGCTTGCAGGCCAAGAAACTCCGTTCCTGGAAGATCGATGACCTGTTTTGCCAAATTGAGTGCTGGTTCTCCTGGCGGTACGCCACAACGGCCCATCCCCACATCAATCTCCACGAGCAGTCCGATGGTCACACCAGCGGCAGAAGCTGCTTGAGAAAGTACCTCTGCCTGGGAGAGTTCGTCGATGGCAACCGAAATTTTCCCGGTGCGGGCCAGATCCATGAGGCGGCGGATTTTCCCCCGCCCCAGGACTTGATTCGCAATCAAAATGTCGTCGATTCCGGCTCGACCAACCGCTTCTGCCTCCACAATGTTGGCACAGGTCATACCGACGGCCGAACCGGCTTCAAGTTGCCGACGAGCCAATTCTGAGCATTTGTGGTTTTTGAAATGTGGTCGGAGCCGGGCCGGGCGATCAGCAAAGAATCGAGCCATCTGTTGAAGGTTCTTTTCCGAAACATCCAGGTCCAGAATTAGCGCGGGGGTATCCAAATCGTGGATTGATTGGCCAATTGCCGGGTGATTCATTGTTGATGGTGGCTTTCGTTGAGGCGTCTGCAGTGCATTTAAGTTTGAATTCTTGACCAATCATACGGCCAGCGGTAACGTTTTGTCGACCGGTTGAGCCTGGATCATTAATGTCGGTTCACCGTCCCCGCCAGCAAGACATGATAGCCAACTCTTCGGACATTGTGGTTGTCGCAGGCTAGCCACAGGCCAACACTAGCCAGGGAGCCTAACCGGGCAGGAGCAAAAATCTATGGCACCGAGTCCGGATCGGGCTATAATAAGCACGTTTACGAAATGGGCGATTTGGTCTTGTGAAGCCAGCCTCCTACAGCAGAAGGTGTTGTATGAGCCAATGCCGGCGGCACCAGCAGCTGCCTTCAACCTCTTGCATGATGGATCGTCGCACATTACTTGGCGGCCTGGCTGCGGGTGCGCTCCTGGGTTGCGGTCGTCGCAGTGGTTCGGTAGATCCACGGTGGCCAGGTAACGAGATTGGTGTGAATTCGGCAATGCGCCAGGCTCCCATTTTGGGCTCAGAAGACAGGCTGGGGATGCCTGGCCCCTACCCTGGTCGCGTGGTTGAAGTGCGGCACGCCGGTTCGGTCACCGATGGCCAGCGCAACCGGGCGGCGGTCAAGCTGATGATCCAGCGCGGTATGCAGCAGCTTGTCCCCGAGGCAGAGACCGCTGTCGATGCCTGGCGTCGTTTCTTCCAGTTGGGTGATCGTGTCGGCATCAAAGTCGTACCCGTCGGTATGGTTCACAAACCGGGGGCAGACGAGAGTGTCGAGGGGCCACTGGTCGATCTCCGTCGGCCTGGCCCTATTTCAAGTTATGAAGTTGTCGCCGAAGTTGTGGATAGTCTGGTTGCCGCAGGGGTCCGGCGTAATGACATTCTGGTCTTCGAACGTTACCGTAATGAATTTATTCAGGCCGGCTACACGGTCATGTTGCCTGACGGGGTCCATTGGGAGTGTTCTTCCACGATCGTCGATAATGTCCAACTAGAGATCGACGGGCAAATACGAGGTGAGCCACGTCAAAGCCACGTCGCAGGTTACGATCGAGATGTTTACCGGGAGTTGGCCTTTTGTGATTGCGAAGCTTTTCACCACCCCAGTGACGACCGTCGCTTTCGGTCACATCTCTCAAAAATCGTGACACAAAAAGTCGACAAAATCATTTCGATACCAGTTCTCAAGGACCATCAATCAGCGGGGGTGACCCTGGCATTGAAGAATATGTCACACGGCCTGGTCAACAATGTTGCACGCAGCCATCCTTTCGGTTTGCCAGGCTCCGAGCAGGCCGCAACCACGACACTAAATCACTGCCACACTTTTATCCCGGCCATGGTTACATTGCCACAAACTCGCCAGAAGTGCGTGTTGCAGATCCTGGACGGGCTGGTCGGGACTTATGAAGGAGGACCCGGTGCCTGGCATCCCACGTTTACCACGTGGGATTACAAATCCTTGTTCTTTGCCACCGACCCGGTTGCGCTGGATCATGTCGGGTGGGGAATTATCGACGCCAAGCGAGCCGAGGAGGGATGGCCCGCCGTAGCCCGTATGGGTCGTGACGCAGTAGAGGGTTTTGGCACCGACGAGTCGGAGGTGTTTCCCATTCGTCACCCCCAGCATATTCCCTTGGCCAGCTTGCTCGGCTTGGGAGTCTTTGACCGGCAGAAGATTGATCACCAGCGCGTGACAATCACCTGACATGGGCTTTCGGATAGGGGTCCCGTAGCCCACCGAAGGCTGCCCCGTGATCAAACCTTGGGGACTTCATCGCTGGGATCTCCAGACCGCAACTGGAAAGAGAACGTCACGCTGCAAGAAACAAAAGTCGCTGCATAGTCGTAGCTATTATGGTCTATAATAAGAAGGTTCCCCGGTAGGGCGACACCCCCACCGCCTTTGAGCAGAAGGTGTTTTATGAACCAATGCCAACGGCACCAACAGCTGTCCTCAAACTCTGGCACGATTCACCGTCGCACAATGCTTGGTGGCCTGGCTGCGGGCGCACTCCTGGGTTGCGGTCGTCGCAGTGGTTCGGTGGTGAATCCGCGGTGGCCGAGTAACGAGATTGGCGTGGATTCGGCGATGCGTCAGGCCTCCATGTCGGCTTCAGGGGATAGGCTTGGGATGCCTGGTCCCTACCCTGGTCGCGTGATTGAAGTGCAACACCCCGGCTCGGTCACCGATGGCCAGCGCAACCGGACGGCGGTCAAGCTGATGATCCAGCGCGGGATGCAGCAACTCGTTCCCGAGTCAGAGACGGCCGTCGATGCCTGGCGCAGTTTTTTCCAGTTGGGTGATCGTGTTGGCATCAAAGTCGTGCCAGTCGGTATGGTTGCCAAACCGGGGGCAGACACGAGTGTGCTAGGTCCCGTGGTCGATCTCCGCCGGCCCGGCCCTATTTCAAGTTATGAGGTCGTCACAGAAGTCGTGGAAAGTCTGGTTACCGCAGGGGTCAGGCGTAACGACATTCTGGTCTTCGAACGTTTCCGCATTGGCTTTATTCGGGCTGGCTACACGGCGATGTTGCCCGAAGGCGTGCATTGGGAGTGTTCTTCCGCGACGGGCTACGATGCTGCCCAACTGGAACTCGACGGTCAGATTCGTGGTCAGCGACGGCAGCGCAACGTCTCGGGCTACGATCGAGACGTCTACCGGGAACTGGCTTTTTGCCAAGACGAATCGATCCACGATCCCCACGACGATCGTCGCTTCCGATCACATCTCTCGAAAATCGTCACCCAAAAGGTCGACAAAATCATCTCGATACCCGTTCTCAAGGACCATCGATCGGCAGGGGTTACTTTGGCGCTGAAGAATATGTCACACGGTCTGGTCAATAACGTCTGTCGCAGCCACCCGGGAGCCTTACCTGGCTCGGAACAGGCGTTCACAACCTCCCTGAACCATTGCCACACCTTTATCCCGGCGATGGTTTCGCTGCCACAAACTCGCGAAAAGTGCGTGTTGCAAATCCTGGACGGGCTGGTCGGGAACTATGAAGGGGGACCTGGTAACTGGAATGACACGTTTGCCACGTGGGATTACAAGTCCTTGTTCTTTGCCACCGACCCGGTTGCCCTGGACCATGTCGGGTGGGAAATTATCGACGCCAAGCGGGCCCAGGAGGGATGGCCCGCCGTAGCCCGCATGGGACGTGACGCGGTAGAGGGTCTCGGCACCGACCAATCGGAAGACTTTCACATTCGTCAACCCCAGCATATCCCCTTGGCCAGCTTGCTGGGCTTGGGGGTCTTTGACCGGCAGAAAATTGACCACCAGCGCGTGACCCTTGTCTGACCCAGGCCTTCGCAAGGGGGCCCGCCGGCAGCGGCGCCAGTTGTAGCCCCCGGAAGGCTGCCCTGGGGGCACACGTTGGGGGCTTTGTTCGGAGAGATAAACCTCACTGTAGTTCTATCGTTTGTGGTCTATACTGAGGAACATCCCCTGGTAGGGAGTTACTCCGCCGTCCCTTTCGCAGAAGATGTTTTATGACTGAACGCTCGCGGCGCCGGCAGCCGTCTTTAAGCTCTGGCACGATTGATCGTCGCGCACTGCTTGGCAGCCTGGCTGCAGGTACGCTACTGGGTTGTGGGCGACGCCACAATTTGGTTGACCCTCGCTGGCCGAGCAACCAGATTAACGCAAACCTTCTGCCGTCCCAGGCTTCAATTTCAGCTTTGCAGGACCAGCCAGGGATGCCGGGACCCTATCCGGGGCGTGTCATTGAGGTACAGCACCCCGGCTCGGTCACCGATGGCCAGCGCAACCGGACGGCGGTCAAGCTGATGATCCAGCGCGGGATGCAGCAACTCGTTCCCGAGTCCGAGACGGCCGTCGATGCCTGGCGCAGTTTTTTCCAGTTGGGCGATCGTGTTGGCATCAAAGTCGTGCCAGTCGGTATGGTCCCCAAGGTAGGGGTAGACACGAGTGTGGCAGGTCCCGTGGTGGATCTCCGCCGACCCGGCCCTATTTCAAGTTACGAAGTTGTGGCGGAAGTCGTGGAAAGTCTGGTTGCCGCAGGGGTCAGGCTCAATGATATTCTGGTCTTTGACCGTTACCGCATTGACTTTATTCAGGCTGGCTACACGGCGATGTTACCTGAAGGCGTGCATTGGGAGTGTTCTTCCGCTGGCTACGATGGTGCCCAACTGGAGATCGACGGTCAGGTTCGTGGTCAGCAACGGCAGCACAACGTCTCGGGCTACGATCGAGACGTCTACCGGGAGTTGGCTTTTTGCGACAACGAAACCCTCCACGATCCCCACGACGATCGTCGCTTTCGATCACATCTCGCAAAAATCGTCACCCAAAAGGTCGACAAAATCATTTCAATCCCGGTTCTCAAGGACCATCGATCAGCGGGAGTTACCCTGGCATTGAAGAATATGTCACACGGTCTGGTAAACAATGTTTCCCGCAGCCATCCGGGGGCTTTGCCTGGCTCGGAACAGGCGTTCACAACCGCCCTGAACCATTGCCACACCTTTATCCCGGCAATGGTTTCACTGCCACAAACTCGCCAGAAGTGCGTGTTGCAAATCCTGGACGGGCTGGTCGGGAACTACGAAGGGGGGCCCGGCAGCTGGAATAACACGTTTGCCACGTGGGATTACAAGTCATTATTTTTTGCCACCGACCCGGTTGCCCTGGACCATGTCGGGTGGGGAATTATCGACGCCAAGCGGGCCCAGGAGGGATGGCCCGCCGTAGCCCGCATGGGTCGTGACGCAATAGAGGGTCTCGGCACCGACCAATCGGAAAGCTTTCCCATTCGTCACCCCCAGCATATCCCCCTGGCCAGCTTGCTGGGCTTGGGGGTGTTTGACCGGGAGAAGATCGATCACCAGCACCTGAAAATCGCCTGACAGGGCTTTCGGCCGGGGCATCACCGGCAGCCTGTAAAAGGCTACCCAGCGGTCAAACCGGGGGAACCTCGTCGCTGGCGGGATCGAACCACTCGGGCTGGAATTCAATTGTGGTCCCCTCCTGGATTGCCCGTTTTGTGGTCAGCACGCAGACGGCGGTTGCTAACCCGACATCAGCACCACAGCGGGGTTGATTCTCAGGGGCCGGGTTCCGGATGCACCAGGCAAGATGCTCCATCTCTTCGCGGAACCCATATCCGGCCTGCTCTTGTGTCGAATCTCGTGCCCACCCTGCGCCACTCCCTGTCGGGCTGTCGCTTTCGGCGGTATCGAGGGTTGGTGACCCGGCATCATTGGTGACGACCGTCACCGCCGTGGGGGACGCGGAGGTTGATTTCCCCGGTTCCATTTCTTTGAAGAGCATGGCATCTTTTTCCTGTTCGACAAACAGGGTACCGCGGGTACCGCTGATTTGCTCGCCATACTGATCCTGCGAGTTCGACGTGATTGCCGAATAACTCGCGACCACAATATCTTGAGGGTTATTCCCTGACTCTTTGCCCTGCGGGTGGGTTTTTCCCGGAAATTCGAAGGTTGCAAAGATCTGGTCGTCGATCTGGTCATCACCGCTGGAGGCATACCTGGTACCGATACCGCAGACACTTAGCGGTTGTACCTGCCCAAGCAACATGCTGCAGGCATCGAATTGATGACTACCCAGCTCGGCCAGCAGGCCCTCGCTCGTGCGACGATAAAGTCGCCACCAGCAGAGTTCTTCCAGCGATTGGTAACCATACTTCTCGACGTCGACCTGGGAATCGAGTCCGTTGATTGGCATTTGCCATTTGTTGACCAACTCAATTTCGCCATTTTGTATAATTGGCTTTCCATCATGCATGCGAGGCCAGGTGTTGTTCCGGTGCCAATAGGCACGGACGTGATGGATATCGCCCAAAAGACCATCGTCAACGATCGATCGGGCGTTGTCGTAAAGAAGGCTGTAGTTTCGTTGATGACCCACCGCCAGATGCAAACCTGACTGCTGGGCCTTGCGAGCCATCTCCTTGCACTGCCCGACATCGCCAGCCAAAAGCGATTCACACAAGACATGTTTTCCAGCGTCGAGCGCATCGATGACCACTTGATAGTGGTTGCGCAATGGCAGCGCAATTACCACCAGTTCAATGTCGGGATTTTCGAGCAACTGGCGGTAGTCTTCGTAGTAGCGTATGTCCTGAGCGAATTGTACTTCGCTCATTTTGTATTTCTTGAGAAATCCGATCCGGTCTGGATCCTCCTGGCCACCCGCTTTGACGCGTTCGACCTGGGAGGGGCGGATATCCGAAAAAGCGACGAACCGAAGGTAGTCCGGGTTGGAATAGGTCAACAACACCCCTCCTTGACTACCCGCCCCAATCAAACCTGCCCGGACCGGGCTGCCACCTAACTCCGCATAGCCGAAATAAAAAGCCCCGGCTATCGGCACTGCCGCCGAGGCCTTCAAAAAATCGCGCCGTGTCACTCCCAGAGAATTATAGAAATTCTGTTGGCCTGTTTGCCGTTGTTCCGTTGTCAGGTTCATGGGGGAGTTCGAAGCCTTATCTTGGAAGCGAGGAATTTGAGATCACCTGTTGCGGTTCCTTTCGGGACTTTGGCCCGACGTTTTTACAGGCGTCACTGCGATCCGCCATTTCTCCAGTTGTGGTCGGTAAGGGCTGTTTCGTACCGAGGGACCTGCCTGGACGGGTCCTGAGACCTTTACCATTACGGTCCTTCTCATTTTACATTTTACTTCACATTTTATGTGGAAGTTTCGATATCGGCAGATGGTTGCTTGCCGCGGAGCGACCGTCCGGTAATCGCCAAAACGGGACTTACGACCGCGTCGAGCCCCAGCCAGCGGCCAGAATTGGTGGTTGCTAACATGAGCAAGGCAATCGCTTCGATCATGTTGTTGTTGATATACAGGTAATGCGAACTACCGACAGCTGTTCCCGTTAATCCAGGCAGCGGTGGCATCGCAAAATAGAACAACAACAGCATGAGCGCCGCAACAACTGCGGAGAAACGGCTGAACAGTCCAATCAACAGGCAACCACCACTGGCGATCAAGCCCCAGATCACGAGGCGATTAATCCAGCCAATCCAGCCGGAGTTCACCATCCAATCCCCGTGTGCCCTTTGTGCGGGAGTCAGCAAGCCGAGCAATTGGTACTGGTAGTTTCCCCTGAGTTCCATAAGTTTGGCATCCAGCAGCCGGCGATTTTCCACCAATCGCTGTTGCTCGCTGGTGGTCAGCAAACGGACCGGTTTTGACGAGTCGTCCCGATATTGCTGAAGGGCCTGCCGCAGATCGGGATCTTCGAAGAACTCCCCCTTCAGACGGTCCTCAACAAAACGCAGCTCTCCTGCCGCAGAATCGCGCTGGTCTGGAGTAACTCTGTAGTAGGTGTTAAAACGCTCTAAGAGCGTTAGCCACTGGTCACCGATGATGGCCTGGTCATACGCAGCTTCGGCGGGCTCCTGGAGAACAAGGTTGCGAAATGGTTGGCCGAGCGGACCTTCGGCCTGTGCCAGGAACTGCCAGGCCGACCAGGGTTGATTGGTGTTGTAGGTATCAAGCTTGTACAAGCCCTCATAAAGCAGGTGCCAACCAATCACCAGTCGCAAGAGCACCAAAAAGGCCTTGCACGCGGTTGCCGAATTAGAGAGAGTTGTGCTGGTCTTCATCGCTTACAAGTATTGGCAGAGAGTCGCTTACAAGTTGCCGGAGGGCCTCCCTCCCATTCTATCAGAAACAGTCTGATATCAGAAACAGTCTGATTTGAGAGATGGTTCCTGCTCCGTGTCCGGCAGCCTGACCCGCAACGGTGGCCGACCAGTGCAGACCGCGATGGCTAGGATGCAACGAATTACCAATTCTATCCCCTGATTTTTTCCATCCGATGTCCACAGTCAACGCCTCGACCGAGTGTCCCCTCAGCGACCGCGAGCAGTCGTACAACATTGTACTCTACGGCCTGACTTGGGGAATGATCTATCTAGCAGCTCCCGTACTTTATGTTGGTCTTACCCAGGCATCTCTTTTGGAGCAACTGGGCTACAGCAACATGATCTGTAATTTACCGAGCTCCATTTACGTATGGTTTGCACCGACGGCTGTGATCATGGCGTGGCTATTCCCTTACGTCCGACTGCTCAAGCCGATCGTGGCAGTTGGATATGCCATTTCGGCCGCGATGGCTGCAGTGGTGGTGGTGGCACTGTTGTTGCCTGTTCCCCACATTGCGATGCTAACCGTGGTTTTGCATGCAGCGGTTGTCGGCATGACAAATGGAACTTGCGTTGCTTTTACGTGGGAAATCCTCGGTCGTGCCTTATCGTCGCGTCGGCGTGGGCAGGCATTTGCGCTGTCGACAGGTCCCGGCGCGTTTATGGCCGTGCTCGGATCGTTGGGATCGCAGTGGTTATTGGATCGCGAGTGGACAGGTGCAGCAATTTCGCAGTTTGGATTTCGGTTCAACTACGCTTTGCTTTACGCGGTTGTGGTACCACTGATGTTGGTCGCGGCATGGTGTACTGCGAGAATGAACATACCGCAACCTGCAATCGAGATCAGGCGAGAGCCATTTGTCGCAACGGTTTTTGGTGGGTTTGGGGAATTCATTACAAACCGATTGATCCTGATAGCCGTGATTGGTTATTTATTGGTTTTTGCCGGGTACAGTATCATGCCGACAATCACACTTTATACGCCAACCGCTGTTGGTGTCGATTCCCAGGATTTGGTTGGCTATCAAAACGCTTTGCGTTTTGGTTTCAAAGCGGCCATGGGAATCTTTTTAGGGTGGTTGCTGGTTCGTAGTTTTCCCAAGCTACCGCTGATCGCAACAACCTCACTTTGTATGCTCGCTGTCGTCATAACGATGTTCGCCCCCGGTTACTGGTTTCTGCTGAGTTTTGGCATCATGGGTGCGGGCGAACTTTTTGGCCTCTATTTTCCCAATTATGTTGCCTGCTGTAGTGCCCCTGAGAAAACCCGCCGCAACATGGCGTTTTGCGGTTTGATCTTGTTGCCCTGCGGGGCGATGCCCCTTGTTTACGGGAGCGTGGCCGACAGGCTGAAAACACCGCTCGGCGAGCAGGCTGCGTTCCAGGTGAGTTTTGGAATTTCGCTCACGATCTTACTGGTGGCACTGATCTTGGTGGTATGGTGGTTACCCCGCCGCCCAGTAATCGATCGCCGCTGAATCGTACCGGCAGGTAGGACCTATGCTGCTGGCCGGGGCGGGGCATGGGCCCACCCGGCGTTTGCTGTGCTATGGAACAGCACCTGGGGACGTGTTGACCGACCGTACTCGTACCATTCTTTGCCGTTCAAGATCAAAAATCACAGCATTCCTATCGGTCGATGCATTCGCCTGTTGCGGTAATCTGGCCGGAATGGGCCTCTCCGATCTTACTACGCCGTGGCATTCGTGGAGCAACCGAACAGTTGGTTGAGTCTCCACGGCCCATGCCTCAACAGGCCTCCCACGAACCGACGTGGTACCGGTCTTCTATTGAGTTCAAACTGACAGGCCGACAATAAATCAAAGATGACGCTGTCATCGTGTCACATTTACCGAGTCTCGACCAGAGACGGGCCGCAATGGTTCAGAGAAGTGGCGGTCAAGCCCCGTCCTCCGACTAAAATTCGATCAAGCTTTCGGCCAGCGCGAAGGCGCAAGAGCTGCGTTCGCCACCGACGGACGCTTTCCAAATGTCACGGGTGTAGGGCTGACCCTGGATAAGCTGACCATCACATTCCACGGAAGCCGTGTCGGTGAAGAACAGCAGAGTGAAATGTTCGGTGCCAGGACGAAATGTACCTTCGGCGATCACGGGCGGTTCGGTAATCTGCCAGCGTGCCACGACACGGAACTCGTTTGTTTCGATGACCCATGCCGGGTTCGTACGTATGTCGCCCTGGCGTTGAAACCGAGCATTTACCAGCCGTGCTTTCGGGTCAAAATAACTCCCAGCAGAGAAGAACTGCTCTCGGGTGAATTGCCCCACTTCGGGGTGATCGGTACAGATGACGTTGATCGCTGTAGCTCCGGGAATGAAAATTTGTGCTGCGTTTCCCTCGCCAACGGGGCTGTATCGCGTGTGGAACAAGCTGATCCAGGCACTGACATCCTCCGCGGCGAGATGGCGAATTCCGAGGGTCCAGTGCTCACCTGACCAAACCAGTTTTCCTGAATGTACACGAACGGCACGATCCATGACTGACACTCCTTCTACACAATTTCTAAACGGGTTTGATGCTTGTGAAAGCTGACAGAAAGATACATTATGAAAAAATGTTCTCTGCTCTCCATTTTTCTGTCAGCTTCCAGAGGAGGTTACCTGGAAAGCCATTCGCGATGGTGTTGTGCTACAAAGTTGTCATCAGAAAGGCTGGGATACGCACCGACAACCCGGTCAATTTCCTGGGCCTGACCAGGACTTAAAGCTTCCTCAGCATCAAGGCACCAGTTTCCCTCGAGCAGCCCTTGCCGCCGGAGGATCTCATGGATGCCTGGAATACAACCGCGAAAGTTGTGGTCCACATCAAAAATCACGGCATTCATGTCGGTAAGCGCATTGGCCTGTTGCAACAGGGCCGCTGGAATCGGACTCCCGGATCTGACAATGTTGTGGCACTGCTGGAGCAATGCCACAGCTGCTTGAGTCCCCACGGCCCATTGCCCCAACAGGCCTCCCACGAACCGACGTGTTACCGGTCTGCCATGGAGTTCAAACTGGTAGGCCGACAATAAATCAAAGATAATGCTGTCGTCGTTTCCCGTGTAGAGGGCAATGTCATCTCGCCCGCTTTCGGCCACAGCCCGCACGACCGTAATAGTCTTGTAGCGATCGAATGCCGCCACCTTAATTGCCCGGGCCTGGGGAATTTCGCAGAACCGATGCCAAAATTCTATTGGCAAGTCGATACCACCCACGGCCGGTTGCAAGTAAAAGCCAAAAAGATCAATCGCCTTGGCTACGTGTTGAGTGTGAGTTATCAGTTCTGCAACCGAATTGCAGCCAGAGGCTCCCAAGTTCAACAGGCCATACTGATAGCCTAGCTCTTGTGCCAGTGCTGCCTCGGTGACGGCCTGTTTGGTTGGACCACAGAGCCCGGCGACACGGACCAATGGCTTGTTGGTTTCCGCTTCAAACCGGTCCATTTCTTCGGCAGCAAGGCCAAGGATCGGTCGCAACAAGCCAACCTGGGGATCGTGAATCGCGAACTGGGTCGTGTGAACACCAACGGCCAGCCCGCCGGCTCCCGCTGCCAAATAGTAGCGGCTCAGGGCCCGCTGGCGTGGTTCGTCAAGTTTGCGCTGGGCGTTCAGCGCCAGCGGATGTGCCGGGATCACACAACCAGTGGCCAGGACTTCTGCTGCGGTGAAACTAGGCACGGGGGGTGGAGTGGGGGGCGTCTCAGTACTTGCCATCGCGAACCTCAAAGTGGGTTGGCTTGTTCCAGGTGGGCTGGCCACGGCTAATCCAATCGGCCGTCATTTCCAGCATCGAGTCGAGCGAGGTTCCAGGGGAGCCAAACCGCTCCGTAGCGTGTCGCGAATCACTGAGAAATGCTGCTGCCGATTCGGAACCTGTGAACTGAACTTCCTTTCCCAGCAATTCTCCAAACCGCTGGGCCAACTCACGAACGCCAAGCTGCTTGGGGCCGGTTACATTGAAGATTGCTGGTGGTGTTTCCGTATGTTCCAAACTCCGCAAAATCAGTTCGTTAGCATCAGCCTGCCAGATCGTGTTGAAATAGCCCATCTCAAGTGAAACAGGCTCGCCACGATAGACTTTCGTAGCCAGATCAACGAGCACCCCGTAGCGGAGTTCCGTGGCATAATTCAAGCGGATCACAGCCAGGGGAATACCCAGCGTTCGACTAAAATGTTCGAATACGCGTTCCCGTCCCAGGGCACTCATGGCGTACTCGCCCTCGGGAGCAAGTGGATCACTTTCGGAAGAACCCGACCCAGCCACAGCGGTCATTCCGTAAACGTTGCCCGTCGAAATCGCGACGATACGACTGGTACGGAAATGTTCGCAAACGACTCCCGGCAAATAGGCATTCGAAGCCCACGTCTTGGCCTGCGCTCCACCGGTACCAAATTTTACCCCCACCAGGTAAATAACATTGGGCACCACCGGCAAACTTGCCACGAAGCCTCCGCCGAGCAGGTCACCAGGCAATGTGCTGACGCCCCACGACTCGAGCCGATCCTGAACGCCTGTCTCGGAGAAACGGCTGGTCGCAATAATTCGCCGGTCGAAACCGGCAGCCCCACTTGCCCGGCAGGCCATCCGCGCAAGGGTGGGCCCCATCTTGCCTCCCGCTCCCAAGATGAGAATGTCGCCCTCAATGCGGGCAAACGCTTCCACCAGGTGTTGGGTGGGATCACTTAATCGGCGTTCTAGTTCTTCCTGGTCGCGAATCATGGGTCACGTTTGTTAAAAGCCGGTTATTATTGCTGCTCCCTGTTACTCCTCCCTGGGCACCAATTTTATCAACTCCTGGCGGACCGCTCGATTGCAAAAATCGGATTTCTTCCGCCGAACAGCACTCCCGGGGGTGGTGCCGTTGTGACCTATCCAACCAGTGCCAGGGATTGGCGACGAACGTTCATCATGAGACAATCACGTGCAGACTGTGCGCGTTTGCAAGAACTTCCCAAAAATGAACCACCACTTCACATACAGGTAATCCATGAAGCGAGCCGGCCAGTTTCTCTCTATCGATATTCTCCTCGGGATTGACCGTATCGTCGTTATCCTAAGTCCCTGGAAGTTATGGTCTCACTCGGTGCTGAAGGCATTTCTGTTGTTACCGCTGATCAGTTCGGGACTAATCGCGCAGCCAGCAGAATCGCACGTGGTGGAGGTTGCCGCCGGAGGGCAAGACCGAACTGGCGGGCCCGTTGTCGTTGATTTGCCCGCTGGCCTGAAACTCCAGAGCCCGGTGTGGCTCAAACGGCTCGACAATGGAAAACTGCTTCCAGCCCAGGTCGAGACCGCAGAAGTACCGCGGCTTTGGTGGATGCTCACAGAACCTTTGCTAAAAGACCAAACACGTCGCTATGCGTTCAGCGAGAATCCAGAACCAACTCCCAAAGATTCCCCGCGTGTGACAGTGACCGACGATGGTTCGAAGTTGCAGGTTAAGGTGGGAACCCGCCCGGTACTGAGCTATTGTCACGCCACCGTACCCTCACCCGATGAGGCAAAACCATATTACGCTCGGAGCGGATTTATTCATCCCGTTTTCAGCCCGTCGGGCCTCGTCATGACTGACGGTATGCCCACCGGCGACCATACCCACCAACACGGCGTGATGTTTGCGTGGCGACAGGCCCAGTACGAGTCACGAGAGGTCGATTTCTGGAACGTCGCTTCTGGACTTGGCCGCATCGAACACGCATCGGTCGATCGTATCGCCCAAGGCCCTGTGTGGGGAGGGTTTCAGATCACACTCCGACACCTTGAACTCAAGGCACCAGGTGGCCCCCACCAGCGAATCGGCGAAACGTGGAATGTGCGGGTCTATGCCCAACCAGAACCGTTCCTCTGGGATTTCGATTCTCGGCAAGTCGTCGTCGGTGATCAGCCGCTGAAAATACTTGAATTTCAGTATGGTGGAATGATGATCCGCGGTAGCGCACAATGGCGTGATACGGCCAACTGCAGTTTTCTCACCAGCCTGGGAGACGATCGCAACACGGGAAACCATACCCGGCCAGATTGGGTGGAAATGTTTGGACCGGTCAACGGGCAGGAGGCAGGAATTGTCGTTTTGGGCGCCCCTTGCAACTATCGCGCGCCACAACCGGTGCGTCTTCATCCGTCGATGCCCTACTTTTGTTACGCACCCATGGTACTGGGTGAATTTGATCTGCTACCTGGAAAAATGTTTCCGTTGCGATACCGGTTTTGTGTCCACGACGGACTTCCCGATCCAGAAACCAATGATCGCCGCTGGAAAAATTTTGCGCAACCACCGGTGGCACGTATTCTTCCAGGGGCCGAATGACCCAGTCCCGGTGGACCTGCAATCTTGAAATGAACTTGAAATGAAAAGGAGAAGGGTTATGAATCGCTACAAATTGTTGTTGGTTACTGCTCTGGTGGCCGGTTTCACAGGTGACAGGGGATTGCAGGCGGATGACTTGGACGAGAAAAAGCTCACCAGGTCAGATATTGAAGCGCTCATGGATTCGCTCTCCAACTGGGGGCGGTGGGGAGAGGACGACCAACTCGGAGCCTTGAACCTGATCACGCCGGCGAAACGAAAGCAGGCCGCCAAACTGGTCCAAGAAGGGATCAGCATTTCGATCGCCCACGAATCGGTGAAGGAGGAAGTTGATCAGTCCGCACCGTTTGAGCATACGGTGACCGTCAACTCACAATTGGGCCCAATTGGATCCGCAGGCGATGTTTATTCTGTCGAATACCATGGTTTTACCCAAACGCACCTCGATGGCCTGGCGCACCTCTTTTACCGAAACAAGCTTTACAACGGTTTTTCAAGCAAGCACATTACGCCAGAGGGCTGCCCGCAACTCGGTATCGAAAATTTCAGGAATGGCATCTTCACCAAGGCTGTTCTCATGGACATCCCCCAATTGTTGGGAGTCAAATATCTCGCAGCAGGCCAGCCCATTTATCCCAAACATCTGGAGGCCTGGGAGAAAATGGCTGGTGTGAAGGTCGAGTCAGGCGATGCCGTGCTGATTAACACCGGACGATGGATCCGACGCAAGCTGGAGGGCCCTTGGACTATTTTTGACGGTTCAGCCGGTTTACACGCGTCCTGCTTGCCGTGGCTTAAGAGTCGTGACGTCGCGGTAGTAGGCAGCGATCTTTGCCTCGATGTGGTACCTTCTGGTGTAGAGGGTTTTGACCTCCCCGTACACTGGGTCGTCGTCACTGCGATGGGCATGCCAATCCTCGACAACTGCGACTTTACTGAGGCCAGTAAATTCTGCCGAGAAAAGAAACGGTGGAGTTTCCTCCTAACGGCAGACCCTTTGGTGGTACCCGGCGGAACAGGTTCACCCATCAATCCCGTCGCCACATTTTGACGCCGGCTGGCCCTATCGGGTTTCGTAAGAACAAACTGTCCAGTTCACTTTGCCTCGCACGATCCGGCTGGCAATCTTTAAACATTCGGTTTGTTTCGTAAGGTGTAGGATGCTGTGACAGACGATTCCCCCCATTTAGCAATTCTCGGTTCTGGCACCGCGGCTGTAACCTTGGGCTACGACGCCGTTCTGTTGCCAGGCGAGTTCGAGTTTCGCAATCGCCAGCGACAATCTGCTCACGGAATCGATATTCCCCTGGCCACCTGGCAGATAATTGCTGAGTTGTGCTCTCAGTGAGTCCATGCCATCGCAATCTGGTCGCAAAAAAATCGAGCTGAAGTAATTGCTGTTCCTTTCTTTGTGCTCCCGGCCGAGTACACTAAGGTCATATGAAATCGCGCCCCATTCATCATTGCCTTATGCCTTCACCGAGGTCTGCCAGCTCCCGTTCGCGGTTCCGCAATCGGTATGGGCCGAATTGGGGATTGCCGGTTTTGCAGTCATTCGTGTTGCTGTTGGTTTTGTTCACCAACGTGTCATGGGGCCTGGCGGAAGATCGTGGCGAGGCTCTGATAGACGCCGCTCGTCGCGGTGATCAGGCTGAAGTTGAAAAACTGCTGGCCGACGGCGTTGACATCAATTCGGCTCCCAAGTTCAACATTACTGCCCTGTGGCAGGCAGTTTCGAAAGAACACCACGATGTGATTGAGGTCCTGTTGGATGCAGGTGCCAATCCCGATATTACCGACTCGGTTTGGCAGGTACCCCCACTGATGCTGACCAACAATCTGGAGATCATCTCTCTGCTTGTTGCCCATGAGGCGTCAGCTACGGACGTAAAGCTTCGCGAAGCCTCAGCAGGTGGATCCATCGAACTGGTAAAAGCCATTGTTGAAGCAAAAACACTGGACGATCAAATCCTGGAAAATGCATTGGCCCAGGCAGTAAACTCCAAGCAGGATGAGGTGGTTACCTTTCTTAACGAAACGACCAACGGCAGGCTTCCCGCAGCCCCCACCGTGGCCACGGAATTGCTCGAATCGTATGCCGGAAAATACATTGGCCTGCGGATGAACCAGGTGGAAATCCGTGTCGACAACGGACGCTTGATCCACGGGAGTGCCGGGGCAGGCGGCGTGCAACTCGTACCGCGCAGCGACACCCGATTTCAAAGTGGCGGTTACACTTATGAATTTGACGCGAAGCCCGACGGAACGGTCAGTTACACACGGTTGTCGGTCACCAATCGTCTGACTTTTAAAAAACTCGCCGACCAAACCGATCCTGATACTCCCACAGCACAGCGCGCGAAACCAGCGCCAGCCAAGGACTGGTTGGCCGATACGGAGGTTGCAGCACGTGACACATGGCCCCAGTTTCGCGGCATTTCCGGGCGCGGCATTGCCGTCGATCAGAATCTTCCAGTCACGTGGAATGTGCCTGCCGGAGAAAATCTGCAGTGGAAAACACCGGTCCCGGGCCTGGCCAACTCCTGTCCAATCGCCTGGAAAGATCGCCTCTTCGTGACCACCGCAATAAGTGGTGACGGCAATCATGATCTGCGGATTGGCTTGTACGGCGACATTGAGGCCACCGACGATACATCGGTGCACACCTGGCTCACCATGTGCTTCGATCGTCATACAGGGGATCTGGTCTGGCAACACAAAGCTGACGAGCGTCTCCCACCCACTGGACGTCACACCAAGTCGAGCCAGGCCAATGCAACACCTGTCACCGATGGCAAAAACCTCATCGTCTTGTTCAACTCGGGTCTGTTGATGTGTTACAGCCTCGATGGGGAAATCCGCTGGCAGCACGACCTCGGTGTACTCAACTCGGGAATGTTCAGCGATCCCGACTACGAGTGGGGATTCGGCAGTTCGCCAATCATCTACGGCCAAACCGTCATCCTGCAATGCGACCTGCAGCGGGACTCGTTTGTGGTTGCTTTTGACGTCGTGTCGGGAAAAGAAGTCTGGCGCACTGCCCGGGACGAGGTGCCCTCCTGGGGAACACCCGGTGTGATGGAAACTGCAGATCGTCCGCTGCTGGTGACCAACGCGACGAATTTCGTCCGCGGGTACGACGCCCGGTCTGGTACGGAGATTTGGCGGCTGGCCCGCAACGCCGCCATTACCGTGCCCACCCCACAGGTGACCCATGATCTGATTTACGTCACCAGCGGCTATCGTCCGGTGCAACCCATTTATGCCATTCGTCCTGACGCCCAGGGAGATATTTCGCTGGTCGATGACGACAAGTCAAATCAATACGTAGTTTGGAGCAAAGATCGTGGAGGACCCTACCTGGCCACCCCGCTCATTTACGGAAACTACCTTTACACCTGTGGTAATAACGGTGTGTTCACCTGCTACGACGCCCTGACCGGCGAACGGATTTACCGAAAACGCTGCTCCCGTGGTGAGGCCAACAGCTTTACGGCGTCTCCGGTGGCTGCCGACGGAATCATTTATGTGACTTCCGAAAAGGGAGTCGTACTCGCCGTCAAGGCAGGTCCTGAGTTTGAAATCGTGGGCGAGAACGACCTGGGAGACGTTTGCCTGGCGACACCCCTCATTGCTGGCAAAGCGTTCATTGCTAGAACTCAGCACTACCTGGTCGCTGTGGGACAGTGACCTGTCCCGGGTTGGGCTGTCCGAGACTCAATTCTGGTCTTTCAATTCTTGCCTTATTTTTGCAATCATGGCCTACTCCTAGTTGTTAAACTAGTTTACGTGTTCTTGTTTTACTCGCGACGGTCCATTGCGGACATTTGCCTTTCCTGACCTTGGAGGAGAAATCATGTTTTCCAACTATCGAGCAATCGGATTTGTGTCTGCCAGTGCGGGTGCCCTGCTACTGGCATTTTTATGTGCCAGACCAGCGCTGACGGATGACGAAAAGGGAGACGATAAGCGAGGAGATCAGCGCGGGGATGCCATATTTGACCGGGTCGATAACGATGGGAACGGAACGATTTCGAGAGAAGAGTTCGAGGGAGCTGCGGCCAGACTGAAGCATGCTATGAAACGCATGCGTCATGAACGGGAGCGACACGCCAGACCAAAGCATCCGGGAGAATCACATCGTCCAGTTCCGCATCGCGATGGTGATCGGAAGGCGCGAAAACCTGAAAAACACAAGTCGCGAACCAAATGGGCTCGCGGACCACATGGTCGCCCAGGAACGCAAACGATCGTGCACGTGCATCATCACTATTACCATCCCGGTGGACCGCCGCCGCACCATGCGGGCTCACACCCCGGCCCTGGTCCACATCATCGCTCGGGGTTCCACCCACCGAAGGGGCCGCACACTGCCCAGCGACACCATGCCCGGCACCACCATGCCCAGCCCTGCAAGTGCCCATCGTGCCGCGCGGCCCAGTGCGATGGTGAAGCATGCCACCGACGAAAACACCCTCATCATGGTGACCACCGTGCCGACGCCACCGAAAGCGCGTTTCCGGCTGAGATCCAGTTCGAGGCAACCGATTTCGAAGGCGAAGATTCTGTGGCGCGTGACGAGGACACGACTCCAGAGACAGACTCCGCCGACGACGTGGCCAACGCCGATCCAACGATTCGCTTGGACTTAACCGATATTGCGGGTCGAGAAACGCTGGCGGTAGCCATCGAAGGTGACACCCCCACCGACATCGAAATCGATACGGCGAGCGAACCAGAAACCCCGTAATCACCAGCTGCGCACAAATTCGGGTCGCGGAAGGGTCGTGTGTCAACCAAGAAGGGGCGAGGGAAAATCGGGCAGCAGGCGCGGTTGTGCGGGGATGTGTTAAATGCCACTCGCGAGTGCTTCACCCACAAAGTCAGCCAGTTCGCCACCGTTCCGCCCCCGGTCCACACGATCACCGACGAAGTCATTGCCTTCTTCGCTTAACTCGCCGGGAGATTGAGCAAACGCCGCATCGAGCACAAGTAGCAGGTCGCCACTGGTGTCCTGTGCAACAGCACGTTCCGTGCCCAAGTTGACCACGCTGGCGGTTGCCGCGGCCAAACCTTTATCGCTGGCCGCGTAGAAAATCGTAGCGGCAATTGGGCGCTCAGCGGTTTGTTGGAGATCGAAATCGACTTCGGGTTCAGCTTGCAGATCAATCGCCTGGCTTGCCGTAGCTAGCGACATCGATAAGAGGTTCAACCCAAAGTTTTGTCGCCATACGCTGTAGTCTTCCGGTCCGATAACCCCGTTGCCGTCGGCATCGGCACGCAGGTCGGTTGTGCTGGTGGAAGTATCCCGGTAAACGGTGTAGTCAGCCGCGTCGACATTGTTATCCGAATTAAAGTCACCATAAATCCTTGGCAGGTTTGGCAAGATTGCATTGGCAATATCTCTCGACAGGTCTCCAGGTTCGGAGTTTCGACGATTGGCCAGTACCACAACTCCAAGTTCGAGTTCAGGGAAGAGCCGCACATAAGTGTTTGCGCCAAGCTGGGAACCATCTTTTCGTATTGAGAATTCACCTTGTAACGTACCAACCGACCAGCCCATGGCGTACGACACGTTGGGAGGGGGAACGGTCCAGAGCTGCTCGAGGGCTTCGCCAGATAAGATCTCACCACCCATCAGCATCGACGAGAAACGAACCAGGTCGTAGGCAGACGCTTCCACGCCACCACCGAGGAGTTTCCAGCTGATGTTGTCGGGGGTGGCTTCGGTATTGTTGGTGTTGTAAAGCGTGGTGCGGAACTCGTTCGCTACGCTCCGATCCTCCGCTTTTAAAGTTGGCAATCCAAGTCCACTGCCCAACTCGCCAAACAGCACATCGTCGATAGCCTCACCAGTGGCACCCTCGATCCCAGCACCCAGCAGTGTGTAACCATGCGTGCTGTAGTCGTAAATTGTCCCGGGAATCGAGAGCAGCGGCTCATCCCAAAACAATTCACCTGCTGCAAGCGCCGTATCGTACTGGGTGTATACTGTTCCCAGGCCAAGGTCTGAATAGTGACCGACACCCCCGCGATTTGAAGTGAGCTGCGCCAGCGTGTGCGTGTGATGAGCTGGCATTGCAGCAACATAGGTGCTGGTAGCAGCCGAGGGATCAATCTCGCCCTGCGCGCCCAGCTTTAGCAGTAATACACCGCCGACCGCCTTACTTACCGACGCAAGCCGGTTTATGGTGTGAGCCGAATACCATACGTCATTGGCGATGTTCTGGTGCCCGAAGCCACGCATGTACCGGACCTCGTCCTGGTAAACAATCGCAACGCTCAACCCCGCAATGTTGTGCTCGGTAACGTGTGCGTCGGCGATGCCGTCCACGGTAGAACGTAGATACCAGTCGGGGCGGTCTGTGTTCTGCCGCCACACACCGGCGTAGCGAGTGCCATCGCTCGTTTCATACGGTTCATAATCGGTGAGACGATAACCCAAATCCTGGTAACGGCGCGACTGGTTCACGTAGTCCTGGGTGTCCATGTCTCGAACTGCTCCCCAGTCGCGGCCATCAGGGTTTTTGATCCAAATAGCGGCATAACGCTGCTCTCCATCAACCTGGTAAGACTCAAGATCGTGGAGGCGGTAGAGGACTTCGTATCGGCCATAATCAGTTGCCAACTGAGCCGTGGTCCGGTCACGACGTAAAATCCACTGGAAATTCTCTTCGTTTTCGACCCAAGCATCGGCGTACTGGGTTGAATTGCCGACCGTGTACGCCTCGAAGTCGATCAGGATATGGTTGTCTTGGTATTGATCGAGCCGGTCAGAAAAATCAGAGCTTGTTAAATTTTGGGACGAGGCCCATCCATATCCTTCCAGGTTCTGGATCCAGATTGCCGCGAAATACTGCTGACCACTCAGGATATAGCTCTCCTGGTCGATCAGACGGTAGCCGTTATCACCGTACTGTGTTGAATTGTTGCTGAACTGGCTGCCGGTCATCTGGTAATAACTGGCCCACAGACGGCCATCAACGTTTTGCTGCCACACACCGCTTAAAAGCTGCTGGCCATTAACCTCATTTACTTCGATGTCGATCAGGATATTGTCGGCCTGGCGGGTGCTAAAGTCGTCTGCGAATTCAGCGGCCGTGAGGTTGAGGACCGAATCCCAACTCACTTCATCCGGATCAAGTACGATGGGATCGCCCGAGAGCGCGAGCCGCGGCTCAAGGACTTCCAGTTGAAGTTTTCGAAGACGGCAGCTGGTTTTTACGCGATTTTCCACAGTTTATTCCTGAGGTGGAGCGTAAAGATTGCGACAAGTTCCGATGGCAATCGGAGGATAGAAGGCTACACCCTATTTTACCAACAAACCCGAAATGGCGGTGGGTATTACCGCGAATGGCTACCAAACTGGCAAGAATCTACACAACTTCCCGTCTCCATGGGCAAATTTTCCCGCCAAAGTCCCTAGTTCGTTTGCCGAAGGCGTCGGGGCGTGTCGTGAATTCGCGTCTGCCAAGCGGGTAGGAAAGCAGACTTCCACCGGATCCAGTGAACGGCAGGTAGGTTGCACTGCAGCCGTGTATTGTAAAACTTCGTGCAGAATGTGGGGACTTCGTTGCCTGTATAGCTGGTACGACGGAACCACCCGACATCTCCAGCCAGGTTGTTCTCCAGGCACGTTGGTTGCCGCTCGGTAATAACAGCATAAAAATGCCGGATGAACCTCTCGAGAGAACATGAGCCACATCATACCGACTGGACCACTCCGAATGGTAACCCCGGTAACGTCTTCGCCCCCCATCAGGAAAAACAGATAGACGAAGCACGCTCCTGGACAACCCAGGTGGGGCAGCCAAGAGGAAAGAGTCAACAGCTTGTTCAGTCCCGTCAGTTCCCGATACTACCGATCAACGGTACCCACAACGATTGCTCTCGGGCACAATCCAAATGAGCTTCTTCGCTGTTGAAATCGGTTCATAAGAATCAGGAGATCGAACGGTTCCCTTAGTCCGCCAGTGCGTACATTTCGGTCGTTGCGCCCACCTCCTCCTTCTGCGAGTAATGATCTGTCGACAACAGGTTTGTCACTGATTCAGCTGGCAGCGTAATACGCTTTTCGGAGAAGAGAACATCTCGCAGCTGATCCATCTGTGGTTCGGTAAGAGCTGGGTTCTTGCGGAACTGCCTGCTATGTTCCGTAGGTGGCGTGAAGGTGGCACCCTCAAAAATTGAGGTAGGTCGCTCCTGCAAACAGTGCACCTTGTCAAACGTGCGGTAGTCAAAATACGCCCATTGAAAGTCGGCGACGTCGGGTACCTGGCCGACGCGCAGTTTGTTGGGATTTAGCAGAAAAACCGGCCCGGTTTCGACGCGGAAGCCCGTCGAGTTCAACATGAAGTCAGCCCATTTCACTGGGTATTCGACACTGAATCGCGTTTCGCCATCGTCACTGGTAAACGTTGTTCGCGCGGTCAATTCCTGCCAGTTCTCAAGCGCCCTGCGGACGTCAGGCACCGATTGCAGTGGCTCGGCAGGTACTTGCCGAACACGCCAGTTCGCCTCGCCAAAGTTCTTGTGTTCGAGCACCGTGGGATTGTTGAAATACGCCGACGTGTGGGAACGTTTTGTGAACACATGGGTCTTCGAGAAGATGATCCAGTAATCGTATCCCGGCCCGACCTGGCCGGTTTGGGCATCGGTCGTGAGCCCCGTTTTGGCCATCACACCGAGTACGTACTCATCGGTCTGGCCGGTTGCCACATCCGTCAACCGACCATAGCACTCCATCTGGACGCGCACCCAGATACCGGAATCCGAGGGCGAGCAGTGAAGGAACGAGCCAGGAAAATAAATCGCTTGATCGACGTTTGAACTCGATGTCTTCACCTCAGAACCTCCAAGTGACCGTGCCGCATGGCCCATTAAAGCCGCGGCGCCTGAGGCGGCGATGAACGAACGCCGTGACGAGCCTGGTGTGCTGTCGGGCGTCCCTCGTGATTTTTTTTCCATTATTGTGTTTCTACTGCCTGCTTAACCACAAAAGTTCTTGAGGTGGTCGATATTTTTCAGCAGGTGCCGCCGTGCCGCGCGGGCGTTTCCAACTACCGCCAGGCCCAAACAGAGAACCCACCCCGCCGGCTCGGGAACCGCAGACTGGTCGGACAAGCTCGACCCGCTGGCAGCACCGATCGTGGAACCGAAGTGGTCTTTCCAGAGTTCGTAATCCAACTTGTCAATAAATCCGTCATCAACACCGTCGGCACCGGTGCCTGGGACCACGGTCTCACCAAGAGTGTCAGCCCAAATCGTGTAGTCCGCCGCATTGACCGTGCCATCGCCGTTGTAATCGCCAGTCAGTTCCACCGTGTCCAAAGTCACGTAGAGGCCGTCACTCAGATACTCAACCGGCAGCGGACCGCCTCCCACGAACGACACCGACGTATCGCTGCTGTTACCTGCCTGACCACCCCAGCCAATCAACTTCAGCGGTTGAGACGACGGGGCCACGTACCCGGAAATATCGATCGTGACCGACCCCCCATGCGTAAAGACCCCCGTGATGTCGAGCCGGTCATGCTCCTCGCCGGGAACCAAAGATGTCGAGAGGTCTGCGAGTTCCAGGCCGATGTCGACACCTGTGTTGTCCCAGGCACCGTTCACGTTGATCAGGCCTGTCGATTCCCCCACCTCAACCAGGGCACCGGCGGTGCCGCTGACATCTCCCGCGATGTTGCCGTCGCCCGAAAGAACTGCGTTGGAACTGAGCGACACGCCGTCGGCAAAGGAGTGCGTGCCCCGGTTGCCATCGCTACCTGTTTTCATGAAGTAAGTGGCAGAACCTCCATCTCCAATCGTGAAGGCCTCTCCATTGTTGATATCCGCATTGACGCTGTGAACGGTTCCGTTGTTGAAAGTGAAGCTTGACGTTCCCGCGTCGATGGCAATGATGCCACCCCCTTCCCAAATCTCGTCGTCCTCGTTGTAGAACTGGTTCAGATCAACCGATCCATTAGTGACGGTGACGTTTCCGCGCCTGATCTCGATGCCAGTACCGGTAAGGCTACCATCGTCGAGCAGGATCTGGTTGTTATTGCTGGAGGTCTCCCGGCCGAGAACGAAGTAGGCGCCGCCGTCAACTACGGCACCGTTGTCAATTTGAAACAGGTTGTTATTGCCCGCCATTCCGACATTGGACTCACGACCACGTTCGAGCGTGAGCTTCGACCCGGCACCCGAGACGGTAAGGGTGTTGTTGGGCGCCTCAGGGGTGATCGCCATGAGTATGTGGGATGCAACAGCGGTTGCCCCGTTGATGATCTCGGCCTGGTTGTTGGTGGCATTGGTCCCCCATGCAGCTCCGGTGTGCCCAACGCAGAGGCAGTTTCCAGCAACAAGCTCTGCCCCCGCGCCGTCGATGGTCAACTTACTATTACTGGAGCCCTGCAAACCAATAATGACCTGGCCATCAGCGGTCATGCTGGCCCCGTTATGGACCAGCATCGTAGCGCCATCGACGACCGGGCCGAGACCGATCTGATACCCACCACTGCCACGTGTGGTGTGAAAATGTGTGGTGCTGCCGGTCAATTCGAACAAGGGATTGGGGCTTGTCTCGTTGCTGCCGAACAGGAGAAACTCGGCTTGAATTTCACCACCGATGTGCCGGATCTTGGGAAAGCCGGGAGCACTTTCAGCGCCGACCAGGAAATAGCTGCCCATTGTCCACTTGTGATCGCCCGTGTCAAAAGCGATTGTTCCTCCGGGATTTTGGGCCATCATGCGATAATGATCCGCATCGGCGTCAAACGTGATCGTCCCATCAACACTGGTATTGAAGATGGCCAGGTCATTGGCCCCGTTCGGAGGCGGAAGGTTATCGCCCGGTGAAGCATTAGTCCAGTTTGCGTCATCATTGAATACGCCACCAGTCGAGGAACCGCTCCAAATGGTGGTGATTGCCACGGCCGATTGCGCGGCCAATATTGCCACCACTACAGCAACCACCAAAACGCCAACCACCAAACCTGCCAGACCTCTCCAAACGCTGCTTATCCAGTTGCTAACTTGCATAGCTCACTCTCAATCTTCATCTTCACGTTGTGACAAAGACACTCAGTTCACTCGCTAAACCGTCATTCTGTTAAAAGGAAATCCTGCTTGATGGAACCACTTCTTGAATCGATGGTCGTCGTCAACTCTGATTTGCGGTTATATTTATCAGGAAGAAGTTGTCGCGGGGCCGGACTGTCGGGCGTCCCTCGTGAATTTTTTGCCATCATTGTGTTTCTACTGTCCTGCTTAACCACAAGAGTTCTTGGGGTGGTCGATATTTTTCAGCAGGTGCCGCCGTGCCGCGCGAACGTTGCCAACCACCGCCAGGCCCAAACAGAGAACCCACCCCGCCGGCTCGGGAACTGCAGACTGGTCTGACAAGCTCGACCCGCTGGCAGCACCGATCGTGGAACCGAAGTGGTCTTTCCAGAGTTCGTAATCGAACTTGTCAATAAATCCGTCTTCAACACCGTCGGCACCGGTGCCTGGGGCCACGGTCTCACCAAGAGTGTCAGCCCAAATCGTGTAGTCCGCCGCATTGACTGTGCCATCACCGTTGTAATCGCCAGCCAGTTCCACCGTGTCCAAAGTCACGTAGAGGCCGTCACTCAGATACTCAACCGGCAGCGGACCGCCTCCCACGAACGACACCGACGTATCGCTGCTGTTACCTGCCTGACCACCCCAGCCAATCAACTTCAGCGGTTGAGACGACGGGGCCACGTACCCGGAAATATCGATCGTGACCGACCCCCCATGCGTAAAGACCCCCGTGATGTCGAGCCGGTCATGCTCCTCGCCGGGAACCAAAGATGTCGAGAGGTCTGCGAGTTCCAGGCCGATGTCGACACCTGTGTTGTCCCAGGCACCGTTCACGTTGATCAGGCCTGTCGATTCCCCCACCTCAACCAGGGCACCGGCGGTGCCGCTGACATCTCCCGCGATGTTGCCGTCGCCCGAAAGAACTGCGTTGGAACTGAGCGACACGCCGTCGGCAAAGGAGTGCGTGCCCCGGTTGCCATCGCTACCTGTTTTCATGAAGTAAGTGGCAGAACCTCCATCTCCAATCGTGAAGGCCTCTCCATTGTTGATATCCGCATTGACGCTGTGAACGGTTCCGTTGTTGAAAGTGAAGCTTGACGTTCCCGCGTCGATGGCAATGATGCCACCCCCTTCCCAAATCTCGTCGTCCTCGTTGTAGAACTGGTTCAGATCAACCGATCCATTAGTGACGGTGACGTTTCCGCGCCTGATCTCGATGCCAGTACCGGTAAGGCTACCATCGTCGAGCAGGATCTGGTTGTTATTACTGGAGGTCTCCCGGCCGAGAACGAAGTAGGCGCCGCCGTCAACTACGGCACCGTTGTCAATTTGAAACAGGTTGTTATTGCCTTGTCTTCCGATCGCGGATTCGCCCCCGACGAGGGTAAGCGTGAGCTTCGATCCGGCACCCGAGACGGTAAGGGTGTTGTTGGGCGCCCCAGGGGTGATCGCCATGAGTATGTGGGACGCAACAGCTGTTGCGCCGTTGATGATCTCAGCCTGGTTGTTGGTGGCATTCGGCCCCCATCCAGCTCCGGTATGCCCAACGCCGAGGTAGTTTCCAGCAACAAGCTCTGCCCCCACGCCGTCGATGGTCAACTTACTGTTGCTGGAACCCTGCAAACCAATAATAACCTGGCCATCAGCTGTCATGCTGGCGCCGTTATGGACCAGCATCGTAGCGCCATCGACGACCGGGCCGAGACCGATCTGATACCCACCACTGCCACGTGTGGTGTGAAAATGTGTGGTGCTGCCGGTCAATTCGAACAAGGGATTGGGGCTTGTCTCGTTGCCGCCGAACAGGAGAAACTCGGCTTGAATTTCACCACCGATGTGCCGGATCTTGGGAAAGCCGGGAGCACTTTCAGCGCCGACCAGGAAATAGCTGCCCATTGTCCACTTGTGATCGCCCGTGTCAAAAGAGAGTGTTCCTCCGGGATTTTGGACGATCATACGATAATGATTCGCATCGGCGTCAAACGTGATCGTCCCATCAACACTGGTATTGAAGATAGCCAGGTCATTGGCCCCGTTCGGATACGGAAGGTTATCGCCCGGTGAAGCATTCGTCCAGTTTGCGTCATCATTGAATACGCCACCAGTCGAGGAACCGCTCCAAATGGTGGTGATTGCCACGGCCGATTGCGTGGCCAATATTGCCACCACTACAGCAACCACCAAAACGCCAACCCCCAAACCTGCCAGACCTCTCCAAACGCTGCTTATCCAGTTGCTTACTTGCATAGCTCACTCTCAATCTTCACGTTGTGACAAAGACACTCAATTCACTCGCTAAACCGTCATTCTGTTAAAAGGAAATCCTGCTTGATGGAACCACTTTTTGAATCGATGGTCGTCGTCAACTCTGATTTGCGGTTATATTTATCAGGAAGAAGTTGTCGCGGGGCCGGACTGCCGGCCGTCCTTGGTGCCGTCCGGTACTCTTCAGCATCGTACATTCTCAACTCAACTCGATGATTCCCTACGGGAACTCCGCCAGAGACGGCCGTCTCGTAATGACCGTCACGAATCAATTCAATAGTTACCGGACCACTAGTGGGCGCAATGGGTATAAACCGAATCTGGCCCACTTCGACGGGTTGCTCGCGGTAGCTTGCCTTTCCGGAAACATAAATGCGTTCAATGCCAGATCTGTTTCCACAGCCCAAAGTGGGCAGCAGAACAAGCCACGTTATAAAACAAAGTCGACTCACAACGAACTTTATCTTTCTTCTATCACTTTCAAGCAGCATCTTTCTTCTATCACTTTCAAGCAGCATAGCCCTACCGTGTCGCGAATTCATTTTTCTGCCAAACCGAAAACCACGTTGCTCGGTGCTAACACTGGCCGAAACGACAAGTTCAGAAATCACCAATGACGGTATCTTCTGTAGCCCGCGTCGTCAGGGCGGCTAATGTGACATAATCGATGTCCTCACTCATAAATGAGGCATGCCCGTCACAAAACACAAAATGACATCCGCCCGGATGAAAACTGGCGAAACTACCTTCAGCGACGCTGTTCCAGCCGTGAGGCTCGATCTTCGACGCAAGATTAATCCCGTTGGCCGTGTGAAGAACATTCCAGGCGACCCAATAAAAACCGAAGTTTTGTGAGTCCCCCAAGCTGCCTACCGTTTCACCTATCATTAGCGTATGACTGGTTCCATCGGTAATTCTGGATATCGGCATTTCTGAGAGCAGAAACATCGTGCCGTTCGCGTCCAACCTGCCCCAAGCTTGCCCCAAGTCGCAAGTCCAATCGACGCTGTCGGCAACGCCCGCCATATTGGTCTTCGAGAGATCTTCGGCAGCACTACCCCCGTTCCGCATACCACTGCAGCAGGCAATCAATTCCCACCCCTGTTGGTCTGATGGACAGAGAAACGTCTCGATTCTTTTCGCAGCAGCCTCGAAATTCGATCTCGGCCTGACGAAGGAACCCTTGAAGTTGATACTGTCGTGGAGAATATTTTCTTCGATATAGGGCAACAGATAGGCGGCCCACGAAAACCCCCACCAGCCTGATTTCATTTTGGGATGTGACTTGGGCACTGAGCAGGGAGCGGTGTGAGTAAAGACCCCGAGCCCGTCGGGGAAATGCCCTTCGACGTCGTGAAACGCGTGCATTCCCACTCCGACTTGTTTGAAATTATTCAAACATTGCGAGCGGCGAGCCGCTTCGCGGGCTGCTTGGACAGCAGGCAACAACAGAGCAACCAAAATGCCAATAATCGCAATCACGACAAGCAGTTCAACAAGGGTAAAACCGTGTCGCGACCTGAAAAAATTGCCGGACTGCTCGTGAGTGACGATTTTGTGCTGGACTTTTAAACAGACATTGGGAGCATATTGCATCTGCTTCGGCAGCGCATCATCAGAGAACTGGGTAAATCGTCCGCACATCCCCAAATTTCCTCCACGGGAAGTCAGAAATTTACTTCTGCTTCGTTACAGGAACTGCCGTGCATTGGATCAGCTGCCGTGCATTGGATCAGCTGTCGTGCATTGGATCAGCTGTAGCGGATTAAAGTCTACCAAAAAGTCCCCGCGTATTCCAGTAGCGGTTAAAGTTGATAGAGCCGTTGGAAGCCGAGCTTTGCTGATCGACATCGGTTTCACTCTTTGAACGGTCCAGGTTGAGGATCAGCCGTTTGAGCCGGTTTTTGCCCGTACCGGTCGTCTATCTACGTTTCGGAGCAGTCCATCAGCTTTTCGATATGTACAGAGAATCAGCCGTCCTGAACCGGCCTATTTCCTTCACGCTCAACCGGTCCAAATTCAGTGGTGCAGCTTGGCAAAGCCTGCCGATCCAGCTGGGGGGGGGGAGTTTATCCTGTATGATTCGTTTTTTTACAAATTTTACCTATGTCGCGCGAGGCACGGACTGACCACGAGTTTTCCAATTCAGGCAACTCTCCCCCTTAAAAAAAACAAAGGTTTTTCCGCCAATCTGGTTGTATTCCGGCATTCACTTGCTTATCCTTATATTCCGGCATTCACTTGCTTATCCTTAGCGGAGTTTAGCAACTCTAGCTAATTACATGACTGTCGTACAAACGGTGAAAACTTTCAGGATTTTGAGGTGCCGCCAGTGAACCTACTCTGCAAGAAATCGTGATTGGGTGAGTCAATAAGTTTTCCTTGCCCGACCTGTGTGCGCCCCGTAGGCGTATCCACAGTCTTTTTTAACGCTCCTTGACTATTTGGAGAGAGATTTAATGGATAGTAAACCTCGAGAGTACAGGTTTTTGCGGACTTCGCTTGCGATTTTCGCGATGACCCTCTGCCTAGGTGTGGCCGCTTCGTGGTCACCAGCGGCAACCGTTATATATGTCGGTCCTTCGGCCGGCGGTTTGTATAACACCCCCGCATACTGGCACACCGGCGCGGTGCCCGGCGCGGCAGACCTTTCAATCTTCAATGGCGATACCAATGTCGACGGGACGATCACGTTCGACGCCGATACCGCCAACTATAGAACATTCGTGCAGAATACCGCGGGCGTCATCGAGTTTGACACCGGCGACTACACGTGGTCACTGTCTGGTTTCATGCTGGTCGGCGGAGGCGTAGAGAACAGCCCCACCATCAAGCACAGCAACGGCAAAATCGATTTCAATAGAATCCTGCTCGGGTCGGCAGGAGTTGGCCCCTCCGTTGAAGTGACCGGCGCCAATACGCATTTTCATACCCGGCGTGGTAGCGGTGGTTATTCGATTGGCATTCCCGCCAATCGCACCTCAATGCTGGTCCATAACGGTGCCCGCATGAGCGCCGACGGTCAAGCCATCATTGGTTTGAGTGGCTCGAGCAATAGCAGCTTGACCATCGACGGGGCGGGATCAACTATGGAGCTCGGAAACTACCTTGGTGTTGGACATTCAGGTGGGGCTGCAAACGCAACCGGCAACATGGCTTCGATCATTAACGGCGCCACAGGTGCTGCGACTCACATACTCATGGCAATCACCACCGGGTCGACCGACAACACCCTTACCGTCTCGGGCGCTGGGTCGAAGCTCACGCTCCTACGTGGTCGTGAGTCCAGTGTCGGAATGGCGGGCATTAACAACCTGCTACAAATCATGGACGGTGCCACAGTAGACGGTGGCGGCTACTTCGTTATCGGCAACGATACCAGCAACAGTGGGAACCAGGTCGTTGTCAACAATGGCACTCTCGACGTGACCGGCATCGAGGCGCAGCGCGGCAGCGTGACGGTTACCAATGGAACCGTTGCTGTATCGCAGTGGTTAAATGCTGATGAAGAGTGGGAAGGTGGCAACATTACCGTCAGTGATGATGCTGCAGCTTCGTTCACCTTCAACAGCGGGACCGTTGGAAGTGTTTCGGCGGATGTCAACAATGGGGTGGCCTTCACGGTCGGAGACGGTGGTGGCAGTGACGCCATCTACAACATGAAAAAGGATGCCGCCGGTGCCAACGGTACGCATGCTTTCACGAGTGGTTTGTCACTCGGTTCCAACGGAGTCTTGTCGGGCAACGGCAACATCGTAGGGGACGTCAGCGGCACCGCTGGCGCCACAGTCGATGTCGGCAATTCCGCTGGCCAGATTAATGTTGGCGGTGCTTGGGACAACCGTGGCATCGACATTGGGCTGGAGTTGACTGACCTGCTTGACATCACGGGGGTCTTCACACATGGGGGCGGTATATCCGTGGATGTTTCTGGGGCCGCTCTGTTTGGAGACCTAAAGCTGATCGGCTGGGGCGACCAGGCTGGTGACAGTAGCGACACCTCCGTGTCGTTCGCAGGTGGCGCAATGTCGTACGAATTCCGTAGCGACGGCTTCTACGTGGTACCCGAACCGGGCACATTGGCTTTGCTCGTGTTGGGACTGACCATTGCGGTCGCCGCGCATGGGAGGCAATCGAACGCGAAGCGTTCAATATAAAAGTATGAAACTTTATTTGCTTCCCATCGGATTGGGAATCTGGATGTGTGCTACCGGGGTGGCATCACCCCCCCCGGTAGCACCATCTACCTTGGGCACGGTCAAGTCACGTGCAATTGTCTTTGAAGACCAAAACACCGATCCTTACGATCGGACAAATCTCTACGGCTTCAACCACGCGCCGAGCGCAACGTTCTTAGGCGACCACCGAGTCATGTCTGTGTGGTTCAGCGGCCCTTTTGAAGGATCGGTGCACCAAGTTGTCCTCGGCGCAATTAGCGAAGATGACGGTAAGACTTGGGGCCCAGCGACCGTAGTGAACGACACACCGCATGTAAGCGACTTTGATCCCGGTTTTATCGATGCCGGCGATCGAACGCTATTGTTTTTCTCCAACGGGCGATGGGAAAAACAGCCATCGCTCGGTCCCAGCAAGGGGGGCAAGAAACAGACGGGCGTTGAGTCTTTTCATATGCTGCTTAGGACCAGTGACGATCAGGGACGAACATGGAGCGAGCCGCGTGAAGTTGGCGCAAGCCCTGGTTGGAATTGTCGTTCCAACGGCATCAAGCTGTGCAACGGCACACTGCTGATCCCTACACATCACCTCAAATTCCCGCACACCTCCAGTGTGTTGTTGTCTTCGGATGATGGCAACACGTGGACACGTGGCCCGGATATCAACACGCCCGATAAGGTCGGTGCCGGAGAGCCCAGTGTGGCAGAGTTGGACAACGGCACACTGGTCATGGTGCTGCGTACCCTTGACGGAAATCTGTGGCTGACCAGGTCTTTCGATCACGGTCACACCTGGGCCGAGCCCGAACGACAGGGCTTGCCTGCTGCGACGTCATCTGCCAATTTGTATTACACGTCGGACGGAAAACTGGTGTTAACCCACAATCCGACGCCACCAGGGCTGCGAACAAAGCTAACACTGCGAGTATCGAAGGACGCCGGACGAACCTGGTCCGAACCTATGGTGTTGGCTGAAGTCGAACCGACAACCGAAGATGAGGCGACGTGGAGTCGACAAGTCTGTTACCCGTCGGTATGCGAACTGCCTGACGGCGTGCTGCTCGTACTCTGGGCTGATATCGAAATTAGTGCCGACTCCCAGTCAGGTGTCATTCAGTCAGCTCGTGTTCACTTGAAATAGCGGTCAATATCGCGAGGCGATCATGGTGAAGTTGTTCATCGTTGTTACCATGATCTGGCTTGCGGATACCGCCTTCGCCGAACAACCGTTGGAGAGCACAAAAGTGCACGGTGCTACGTCTCCAGGCAAGATTGAATCGCGGTCAACCGTCTTTGACTACGGCAACTACGATCCTTACGACCGAGCCAATCTATACGGGTTCAATCATGCTCCAAGTGTGACGCGGCTCGATGGCAACCAACTACAATCCGCGTGGTTCAGTGGGCCGTATGAAGCGTCGATACATCAAGTCATCCTGGGTGCGATCAGCGCGGACGGTGGCCAAACATGGCGCGAGGCTACCGTGCTCAACGACGCCCCGCGGTTGAGCGATTTTGATCCGGCCTTCATCGATGCCCGTGATCGAACACTCTTGTTTTTTTCCACGGGACGATGGACCCGTTGGCCATTTGTTGGTTTCCGCGACGTAGAGCAAAAGCAGGTGGGCGGGCGTTCATTCACGATTCACATGCAACAGCGATTCGACGACAGCGGTCGCTGGAGTGATTCAGTCTCTATTGGCTCAGAACCAGGTTGGAACTGCCGCTCGAACGGAATCCGGATGTCGACAGGTGAACTGCTGCTTCCTACACACCGGCTGGCCCCATTGCCTTACGTTGCAAGTGTGTTCATTTCAAACGACGACGGAGCAACCTGGACCCGGGGCCCGGACGTCAAGCCGCCCGGTAAGATCGGCGTGGCCGAGCCAAGCGTCGCCGAATTGCCAGATGGGCGCTTGGTAATGTCTCTGCGAGTCAACGATGGCCGGGTTTGGCTTGCCTGGTCTGCCGATCACGGACGCACCTGGACTGAACCTGAACGTACGGAATTAGTAGGCGCAGCTTCGTCGTCGAACTTGTTCTGTGCCTCCGAAGGGTCGCTCTTGCTCACTTACAATTCGTCGGCTCCGCTACGATCTCAACTCGCTTTGCGGGCGTCCCACGACGCGGGTAAATCGTGGACGAAACCCTTGGTCATCGCGGAGATTGAACCGCCATCAGAGGACGAGGAGGTTTATAGCCGCCAGGTTTGTTATCCCTCGGTTTGCGAGTTGGAAAACGGTGCATTGCGGATCGTTTGGGCTCGGATCGAAGTGAGTTCCAAGCTTCAGTCGGGAGTGATTGAGTCGGCTCTTGTGCGTCTGTACAACGACAAATGACCGTGATCGGTTGCCTTGTGCTTCCCTGGATGGACCGCCCAGTTACGGTCAAACGATAGTCGCTGAAACAAGATGTATGACCTGGTCGGGCTTCGGCTGTTGAAAACCAATGTGGACGATGATCGTGAAAAATTTTGGTTGAGTCTCTGGCTTAGGCTGCTGATACGACCTGGTCCTGAATGGTTCTATGCCATTGACGCCACCGGCGGTAAATCAGGCTACGTTTTTGGGAAGTATTCACCGGATGCTTGACGAACAGAGTGAACCCGTGTTGAAATACCAGAAAAGGATGCTGACCGCTTCGATTCCAGGTACGAGCGATGGCCCCCGTTTGGCAGTCACGCCATGTGCAAAGGCAGCTGCCACGCCCCGAGTTCCCGGAACCGAAGACTGCTTCTTTGTGCCCGATTACGGCGCGGATGGCCTCAACGTGGACCAACCTCTTGAAGATTGTTAAAGCTGTAGTCGCGACGTATCTGGTGGGAGTTACATATCGCTGTGCATCGCGAATTCCGGCTGCCTGATTCAAGAATTGCAATTTGATAAACTGCGCAAACTGGCACACTGCCAATTCATCAATAGTTAACGTGAGTGGAGGTTCCTATGCACAATCCAATCAATCATCGTTTTGGGTACTCGCGAAGATCATTCCTGAAGCTGACAGGAATGGCGGCGACGGCAGCATTGCCAGGATATTCAGTTGCGCAGGCTTTGGGTCGGGAAATCAAGCGGCCACTGGGTCCTCGAGAATTCCAGAAACAATTGGCAGGCCCCATCCTTTCGCTCCCGACGACTTTCAACGAAGACTTGACGGTCAACCACGAAGCGATTCGCCTGATGATCGGCCGGGCTCTGCGATACGATATTCCCATTTTCGAGCTCACCGGCGGCAACAGCAAGTACAAGTGCCTTGAATATGAGGAAATCAAGGCAGTGACCAAGTCAATGGTCGAGGCAGTTGATGGCCGGGGTCTGACCATTGCGGCCACCGGTGCCTGGCCCGCCGAGCAGGTGATCGACTACGCAAATTTCTGCCAACCCCTGGGTGCCGACTCCGTCCAAATCTTGCGTCCCGAAGGGATCGAAGATGAAAAACTGCTTTATCAACACTTTCTGGAGATCAGCAAGAATACCCCTCTGCCGCTCGTGCTTCACGGACACTACTCACTACCGCTGTTGCACCGCCTGGCAGAGATCGATTCGATCGTCGCGATGAAAGAAGACGGCCGCCTGACTTACTATATTGATTGTGCCGTTGAATTTGGCGATCGTTTCGCGATCTTTTCTGGTGGCGCCGAGAATCGCTATCTCGTCGGCTATCCTTACGGATCACGGGCATTCTTCTCGACCTACAGTGGTTTTGCTCCTGACAAGCCCATGCTTTTTTGGGATGCGATTCGCAAAGATGATCTTCAGCGGGCAGTCACGATTACCAAAAAGTACGACTATCCGTTCATCAGACGTTTCACACACCCGTTTTGGCATGCAACACTCGAATATTTTGGCGTTGCAAAACGATACATGCGAGAACCGTTTGAGACATTGCCCGAAAGCAAACTCCCGGAAATTAAAGAGTTTTTTGATGGCCAGGGAATCAACCCGGCCGACTATCAGTCATGACCTCAATCCCGTATAACGTTTGGGTACGTCAGAATTGGTCCTGATGGGAAAGCAGGTATGTCTAGAGTTCGACTAACAGTGACTGGCCTCACGGTGCTTGTGGCAATCGCGTTTGGTGGCTCCCCGAATGCATGCCATGGCAAGCCAATTGATGATGTCGATGCAGTTGCCGGGCCCGTTCGCCTGGTGTTACCACCGGTCATCTATGCCATCCCCGAGTTGGAGTGCAACGTGTACTTCGACAATGTCATCTTGACATTGAATTCCAAGAATTATGCTTTCGACGTCACCTCTCCGGTTGGCCTGCAGTTTCAAGAACGTTGGGCTTTTACACCATCCGCAGAAGATATTGGGGAATACCCCATCACCATCGACGTCCGTGATGAATTCAACACGCTGGTCGCGCATGGCCATTCGACAATCCGCGTGGCTGATACTCAACTACCGGCGGCAGATCCCGCAACACTTCTCATGGTTGGCGCTAGCTTTACTCAATATTCGATCTATCCAAGACACGTACTCAATTTGAGCAGGAACGGCCTTAAGCCGGGTCTTGTCCTCGTTGGGTCGCGGGGGGTGGGGAACATGCCCCCAACCGACGATTTACGTCACGAGGGATACAGCGGATGGACAGCTGAAGCTTTTGCCGTTCTCGCCGGTCCATTGGCTCGTTCCGGCTATCAACAACGCGGCGCAACCGGCAGCCCTTTTGTCTACGAATCTGAAGATGGTTCCCGGGTTTTGGATTTTGGCCGATACTCTACGGAACTCAATGGTGGCAAGGGACCAGATCTCGTCACCATCCAAGTCGGCACCAATGACGTGTTTGGTGCCAACGACGACACGATCGACCAGACGATCGACGAGATGTTTGTTCACTACAACGCCGTCATTGAGTCAATCCACAAATTCCGTAGGGACACTCGGGTGGGCGTGCAGATGGTTACACCGCCTTCGATCTCGCAGGATGGATTCAGGAATTACACCGGAGCAGGTAAACAGACCCGGTGGCAATTTCGTCGCAACCAACATCGATTAATGGAACGAATGGTTCGTGATTTTTCGAATCGGGTCGATGAACACATCTATCTCGTTCCCACTTATCTTAATCTTGATACGGCACATCATTTTCCGACATGGTCACCACAGATCAATGCACGGTTTGAGCAAACAATGTCCCGCGTAAACAACGGCACACACCCATCCGAACCAGGATATCAGCAGATTGGGGACACCATTTACTGCTGGATTGTCAATATGCTGGCTTCTGCAAACAAATAGTTTTCGGAAGGCGCAATCGCCGCACGAACACCCACCCTTAGATGATGGTCGATGATGGCAAACAGCGAAATCGCACGAAACATAAAGGCAACCCTGCTGCTCATGTTCGGAACCTTGTGGCTGGAGTTGGCACCTCTTCAAGCCGACGTGCCAACAGGTCAAAAGCAAACTGAGGTGTCTCAACCTTCAGTGCGTGAACAATCAGCCATTTCCGCAGATCGTGTCGCATGGGCTGGCTATGGTTCCTACCGAGTTCTGCTGGAAGTCCAACCCGTTGAAATAGGTAATCGGTCGGAAGACGAGTTGCCGGCGCAAGTGGTCATCGACTGGAAATCTCTGCTGAAAAGCATCGGTGCAAGTGGCAAGGCCGATTTGCGAACATTGCAAGTTATGCAAATCGATGAGGCAAGTGGCCGACCGATTTGGTATTCGGACTACGCATACCAGCGAGGCCCCTACGATCGTGCCTTTCGCTGGTACGATGATGCAATTCCCTACGAGTTTCCAGAAGTCCTCAGCCCTTCAAGCTATACGGATGGCGAGCGGCGGCGCAGGATCAACATTCGCGCCGGATACATGTATAACGCCGTCGGCGAGTGGAAATCTGGAAACTTGTCCTGGTCTCATACTCAACTTGGCGACAAGCCGTCCTATTACGCAGCCTACTTCGACCGGATGGATACGGACGCTCTTCCTCCGGACAAGGTGCCGACAGGCTGGCTTGGCGATGCCATGCCAAGGCACGTCCGGTGGAGTAAGAACACCACTGGCACCGATACCACCCAGATTGCGTTAGATGACTGGAACCAGGATGGTTTGATCGACATCGTGTACGGCGAGCAATACGGTCAGCTTTTCTTCATGCTTAATCAAGGTACGCGCGAAGTGCCTGCCTTTGGTCCCAGCAGAATGATCTTTGAATCCGATGGGCAACCACTTGATATTGGCATGCACGCCGCGCCGCTCGTGATCGACTGGGATCAAGACGGGGCAAAAGACCTGCTGGTTGGCACCTATCGAAACCGCATTGCGTTCTTCCGAAATACGGGAACCAACGACAAAAGGGTGTTCGCATTTCAAGGATTCTTACGAGACAACTCGGACCAATTCTTCGCGCTTCCAGTAACCCCGGTTGCCCAAAAGAGCGCGGGGGTTTTTAAGGAGGACTATTTCCCGGTCATGTCACCGGCAGACTGGGATAACGATGGTGACTTGGATTTGTTGTGCGGCGGTTATATCACGGGTCGGGTCTATTTCTACCGAAACAACGGGCGTCAGGAAGGCTTGCCGGTGTTGGAGTTCGTTGGCCCGCTCGCTGCTGACGGCAAACCCGTGAATGTGCGGGACTGGTGTGCCGCACCCTGCGTTGCCGACTTCAACGGTGACGGCTTGCTCGATTTGGTTGTCGGTTCGTATACGTGGGATGCCGATCAGGTGGAACGACCGTCGTTTTTAAGGTACTTCACGAACACCGGGACAGCAGCCGATCCCGTGCTTGAGGAAAAACTATTACCTGTGCGAGGAAATATCCCGAAGCTGCGCCTCCCCCATCCACGCGCTGCCGATCTTAACAACGATGGCTTGATTGATCTGATTGTTTCGACTGGAAGTAGGATCGTCATCTATCCCAACGTGGGAACGCCAACTGAGCCGATCTTTGACATCAATCAGCAACCAATCCCGGCCGCCTGGGGAAATGCGAAAACAAAAATTGGCCATCAGGTTCTCGATTGGAATCATGACGGTTGGCCAGACCTGGTCAACGGATACACAATTCGGCTCAACGCAGGGATTGGAAAACCTTATTTCTGGAACAGGACAGCTTCTCTGTTGCCACCAGGTATGCGCATCGATCATCCAGCGGAACTCGGCGATGGCCATTTTTACCCTTACTTGCACGACCTCGATCACGACGGTCAAATGGACGTACTTTTCGGCGACTGGTTTGGACACGTGTGGTTCCACCGCAATCAGAGCACTGCACAGGAAAGACTTTTCGATACTGAGGGGCAGAAACTCCAGACAGTGGATGGAGCTGCAATCAAAGTTGGGCCAATCGATGGCGACACCGAAAATAACTTTCAGACTCTTCAAGGCGCTCGTACTACATTGATTGCTGGCGATTACAACGATGATGGCTTGGATGACTTGGTCGTTGGCGATACTTACGGAATGATTCGGTACTACGAGAACGTTGGTCAACGAGAATCTCCCCGTTTTGCCAAGGCGGTTACCGTCGCGGACCTTAAGTCACGGCTTCACGTGGAAAAAGGTGACTGGAACCGAGACGGTCGTCTGGATATCGTCGCCTCGATGAGTTCCCATAAAATTTACGTATTTCTCAATGAGGGATCGCCAGGTACCGCTCGTTTTGGAGATGGCAGCCAGTTGAAGTGTACGATCAAGGGGCCAATCGCGATGGTCGCGGACCTCAACCGAGACGGTGATGAAGACCTGCTAATCAACGGTACACAGGGGACCAGCTTCGTCGAACGCTCGTTCATTGAACACGGTTACGCAACTGCAAGCGTTCTGACGATCGAAAGCCTTACCAAGCAAAGCAAGAAATAGTCCAGACGCCCAGGCCTTACGATCACGGTAGCAGCATTTCGACGACTGTGACGTGTGCCGCTGCTCGCGGCCTCGCGAAGGGTTATCATACCGCGGCATGGTGACGTTTTCCGCGTATGGCCGACTAGCCTAACGTACCGAGGCCAGCAGTGCCCACGGGAAGTTAGCGCCAATGAGTGTCCCGCAGGTAGTCGGGCACATCGACCTGGGAAATTCGGCTAGCCCCCCCCAACGCCGCGGGGTTTTTCAGACTCGGGCAAAGTTACTGGGATACTCACCCCATCGAAGGAGTTTCTGATTTCGCCAATATCTTTTGCCCGCAAAGCTTTAATCCCATAGGACTCGATGGCAATGTCCCCTCCAGGCACGACTTCGAAACGGTTGAAACAGACCAGCGCCGATGCGTCGGTTGCCAGGCAAACACCGAATTTCATGTTGCGAATGCTGTTGTTGACGATCGTCGCTTGCGCGTTTGTCGCAACCCACACTCCATAACTCCGAGGCAACACTTCGCTTGCCGTCATTTCGTTTCGCCCGACCAAGCACTTCTTACTCACGTTAGCACTGAATAGCACAAAAACGGTTTCGACTTCGACATCCTTCGCCGTTCCCTTCTCCGGTTCCGCGGCAAAGCGATTGTTGCAAATCACCGCACCCTCTGCGCCGATGTTGATGCCGATGACGTAGGTACTCTTCGCGTCCTTGGGAACGTCGTATCTGAAGTTCGTAAACTGGTTGTCGCAAATCGCCACGTCTTTGGATTGAGCAACGTTTATGGCGAGGTAGGGAATATCGTCGAATTGCATGTCGCCGATGCGCAACTTTTCATTTTGCGTGCAGTGTATGTTGAACCAAAAACCGCCCACAACACCATTGCTAACCGTTACACCAGTCTGACCCGACACCACAATCCCGAACGTACCTTTCCTGGGAGTCCCCGCAAATCGCAAGGCGTGCCCACAAAGATCAATCGTCACATTGTCTGCCTGGACTTTGATACCAGTGTTTCGATCAACCTGCATGTTTTGGTGCAGACGGTATCGTCCAGGCACTTTAATGATTCCATCCTGTGGTACATGCTTCCACTCCAGCGATGGCGGTGATGGAGATATCTCTTCACCTTGTGCTGCACCAGAGTTGGCCAGTAATATGCCAATTGCCGCTAATGATGATGCGAGCGCACAGCCACCCATCGGTTTGTGTTCACCCATCGGTTTGTGTTCACCCATTGGTTTGTGTTCACCCATTGGTTTGTGTTCACCCATTGGTTTGTGTTCACCCATCGGTTTGTGTTTCCTATCCCCGTTTTTCGTAATCAGAGTGTGTCGTGGTAACATAGGGCACATCGTACCAGTTCGACCGCGATATGTGAACTGTTCTCCAGGCACGTTGGTTGCCGCTCGGTAATTATGTCTGCTGAATCACAATAGGTTGCGGTCGCCGGCGGAGCGATTCTAAATTTTGCTTCTGCGATATGGTAAAACCACAATCACAGCCGCCAGCAATCCAACGATTAACAAGCAGCTTGCGGGTTCCGGTACGCCTAGCGGCATGCTTGCCAAAGTAGCCTCATTTGTATTCAGATGGTCTTGCCACACTGTGTAATCGGCCGCGTTGACCAGATGATCGCGATTGCCGTCGGCAGTGCGGTCACCTGTCAGGCCAAACTGTTCCTGCCACACTGCGAAATCGTGCGCATCGACGTCACCATCCTTGTCATAGTCACCGCGGATCTCTGGGGAGGCAAAAAATTGAAAAGTTGCTTCGGTACTGGTATATCCTGAAAGTGGCTCTCCCGTAATGTCGTGCCCAACGTAAACCCGGTAAACCGCCTCGTAGAGATTCTCAATCGGGTCATCCACTGCATAAACGTTGTGAGCCATGGCACCCGTCCAGCGCCACCGGCTGGGACTGTCGGTCGTGCCGAAGATCGGTTCATATGCGGGAGATGCCGGTGGCCGTTGGTAGACCTCTAGCCCCGGAGTTGCGTCAAGTTGGTCTATCCAAATCCAGGCTTCGGCTGGGAGAGAGATGAATCCGTCCGGGTTCCAGCCATATTGAAAGTTGTATGCCTTAGTGCTGAGTACGCTCCAGGTCAAATTCGGATCAAATTCATGGGCTGGTTCAAGCGGGCGGAGTTGGGGAGTTGGTACCGAGTCATCCACCTTGGCCCACAGGCCGTTCCCAACCAGGCTGATGTCGACATGTTTCATTGGGGCCAACGCCATTCCAGTCTGACCACCTCCAATTTGGGGAATCACATATTCGGCCGTAGCGGTTGTAGAAAGACCGGCTAACACAGCAAATCCAATCCGGGCCAAGTACTTCTTTGTGACCATTGCAAACACGCAAAAAGGGTTGATTTGAATTGTCCTCGGGCCAGCACTCGGCCGGCCGGGCAAGTCGATGTGAACGACGTCGACACAGCACTGAAAGGAAGGCCGAGGCGGCAAGCCAAAAGCTCACCAGTTGTCAGGGCAAAGTTATTAAGGCAAAAAGGTCTTCAAGAATATTGGTGGGGGAACCGTCATTCCTTTATTGACCCAGGCATGCTTGGCTTGGATCCCAGCGGTCAACCTTGGTAGGACGGTCAAAGGTGGCGGAAAACTTGTCTGCAGTAACGTGGCTGTCAACCCACAGGTAATTGGCAACTTCCGAATGTCGCTGCGAGGCAACTTCCGAAGCTCCCCCGAAATACCAGAAGTGGGCCATCACGTGATCGGTTTTCGCAGCCGTTTCGATTTCTGCAACCATCACCGTTCGTGACGTACAGGGTATTTTTCTCAGGGACGTATAGGTCGGACCATCTGCGGCACCCACGAGTTCTCCTGTTTCGGCTGCCTGCAACTCAAACCACACGTTCTTTCCATAGCTCCACAGGCCTGGTTCTCGACGCTCGTCACTCGGGCAGCGATACACACCGATAGTCATGTCGACCGGCAAGGTTTTCGTTGGAGAAACCACCGTCGGGTCAATAAAAGGTGCGATTGCATAACCCCAGGGAAGTTCTCGATGGGCAAATGCAGAGTGGGAACTACGGGGAAAGCAACCATCGTGCAAATCAAGATACATGTGGAATGCAAGCCCGATTTGTTTCAGGTTATTTGCGCACTGTTGGCGACGAGCAGTTGCACGTATTGACTGAACCGCCGGCAGTAGCAACCCCACAAGTGCCAGGGTGATTGCAATCACCACCAACAACTCCACGAGGGTAAAGGCTCGGTGTGCACGCACGGGATTATCCTTTAAAAACAAACCCTGGGACGGCTTCCATTCCATGAACTCAACTGCTGAAGCCATGGAACTGGTCGAAATGGTACAACCGCGTTTGACAACGACACAAACCCACAGCGGCACACACTACCAGCATCTGATTACAATGCTAATAACCAGGCTCTACCAACGGGGCAAGCCGTCGAAAACTGAGTTGTCGACCGATGGTTAAGAGAGTTCGGCTACACAAATTTGGGGAGGCGGAAGAAGAGGCTTCCCGGCCAGGGCGGTGTAGAACAACACCTTGATCACAAAGAGATCACTAATGCGTGAACTAACTGGCAATTCGGTAGGCGCCGGTGGGGGCGTGGCCACAAGAAAAGTCCCGTCGCTGGTCATTCCCTGGCATGCAATCGCATGCAGGACAATCACGGGTTTGAACGTTAATAGCCTGACCTTTGCAGTCGAATTTTTGTGGCATCTTTTTTTGGGGCAATTGGCGCACTGTTGGGAGGCTTTGTTCTCTACGAAGCTGGCCAGTACCAGTCCATCCTGGCTTGGCGGTTCGTTCCAGGGAGTCGTATCGAGACCGGCTGCCTTGGCAGCAGCGATTGCGTGTTGAGGGGGCCGCACACCTTCCCGCCGCGCCCAGGCAAGACGTGCCGCAAGTGAATGACAACAGCATTTTTTCCAACAGTAGTCGGCCGTAGCACATCCACACGGACAGGTTTCACAGGGAAACCGCTCGACCTCGCCAGAATCGACAACTTTTGCGACTGGAAGGCGAACCTCCAGTGGCAAGCCCGCAGCAACAGCCAGGAACCAACCTGCCAGGAGTAGCGTTAGGATACGTCGTGCAAACATAGGGCACATCATACCACCTGGGTCGCAACGTGTGAACTGTTCTCCCGACGCGTTGATTGCCGGCTTCATGAAAACGCCGGGCCAGCTAGATCACGTGGCTGAGCTTACGGCAGCGTCAATCAAGTGCTGCTCTTTTTCCGTGAGTCCAGACAGCGGTGCCACAGCCCGTCCATTGCCAATGCCGAGTCGGCTGACCGCATACTTGACCCCTGCAAGCCATTTGCCGTCTGCCCCAATCACATCGCGACGAAGTTGCATCGTGCGGTTTTGGCATTTGTGGAGTTCTTTGAATTGGCCTTCCCGGTAAGCTGTGACGGCGCCCACATACGTCTCCGGTTCGAAATTGGCACAGACGGGAACGATTCCGCTTCCACCGCTAACCAGGCCAAAAGCAATCAGTCGTTCATCGCCAACCAGGATCGACAGTCCCACATCCTTGCCGGCTTCGATGAGGTTCCACAAATACTGTTGGTCTCCAGAACTCTCTTTGGCGATGCGAATCCACTTGCGATTGGCTAAATCGACCAGTAATTCCACCGGCAGCGTAACGCCCGTCGTTGAGGGAATATTGTAGGCAATCATCTCCATTCGATCGGTCGCTTCACGGCAGGCTCCGTAAAGCCGTAGTTGCTCGTCGTAGGTGTTGGACGGCACGTAATAGGTAGGGGTGACTACAAAGAAGCGATAATCGAGTTTTTCAAGCCGCTGGATCTTGTCGATCACTCTTGCAGTCGACGTGTCCGTCACACCACCAAGCAGTGGGACCTGATCTCCGACCTGATCACGGGCGATTTCAACCATGCGCTGCCATTGGTTGATTTCCAGGAGTGGCCCTTCGCCGGCAGTTCCGCCGATAAACAGGGCATCGACACCGGCCTCGATCAGGTGGCTAATTTGTGCCCGATAGGCAGGTTCGTCAACCTGGTCCTGGTCGTCGACAGGGGTGATGATCGGGACCACAAGGCCAGTTGGAGGGCAAGCATCGGTCACGTTGGTAAACCTCGCATAGGGGGTTAGGGTCATCGAATAGGGGAATAATGGGTGGGGGTCAAAAACTGGGATTCCACCTTGGCTACCAGAGGACCATTTTTGCGGGAATCGGCAAATGCTTTTTTCCAGTCGGCGTCGTCGCGAAAAGCGCCCCAGGCGGCGTCCCGAGATTTGCGGTCGGGATACGCCAGCATGTAAACAAGCGTGTTCTTCGATTTTTCTTCGTCGGTCGGGGTCCAGTAACCGACCAACTGCATGCCGTGTTTGACAAACAGCTTGTTGGTATGGTTGCTGAAACGTTGATGTAACTCCGGCAGTTTCCCGTCGTGTGTGGTATAGGTCCGCAATTCAAAAAAATGGGCCCTCTCAGACTTCTTATGATGATCTGCTAAAATCGAGGGGACAACCAGAGCACAGGCTGACATGGTTCCGGCAAGTAAAAGCAGATGGGATGTGGTTCGTTTCATAATGGACCCTTGCGATGTAGGTGACTGGGTGTGGGCTTCCCCCGATCTATGATCCAGGGCCTATGAGAAAATCTAGGTCTAGGGATCCGCTGGCTTGCCGTAGCGGAGAAGGTTGCTGAGGCGTAGCCGAAGCAACCTTTGCAGCGGAGGGAAGCCA